>ERZ500979.15-NODE-15-length-122076-cov-10.355021_pt1 | contig 122076 bp, 113 predicted proteins | sample MGYA00248864_ERZ500979 | MGnify/ENA primary metagenome ERZ500979 (study PRJEB25958, sample SAMN03398550) | human skin metagenome | study: EMG produced TPA metagenomics assembly of the Human Skin Microbiome Metagenome (human skin metagenome) data set.
TCAAGAGCCACCACAACGTCGGCGGCCTGCCGGACGATGTGGAGTTTGAGCTGGTAGAGCCACTGCGCCTGCTGTTCAAGGACGAAGTACGTGCAGTGGGTCGCGAGTTGGGTCTGCCGGAGGAAATCGTAGCGCGCCAGCCATTCCCGGGACCAGGCTTGGGCATCCGCATCATCGGTGAGGTAACCGAGGAGCGTTTGGAGACTTTGCGCGCTGCCGACGCGATTGCCCGCGCGGAGCTGACTGCCGCTGGCTTGGATGACGTGATCTGGCAGTGCCCGGTGGTGCTGTTGGCAGATGTGCGTTCCGTGGGCGTGCAGGGCGACGGGCGCACCTATGGTCACCCGATCGTGCTGCGTCCGGTGTCCAGTGAAGATGCAATGACTGCGGACTGGACGCGCATTCCTTTCGATGTGCTGGAGAAAATCTCGACGCGTATCACTAATGAGGTGGAGGAAGTAAACCGCGTTGTGCTGGATGTAACCAGCAAGCCGCCGGGAACCATTGAGTGGGAGTAAGAAAAACTTCCGGAATTCTTATTTTGCGCCTCAAACTAGGTTAAGCTGTACCGCATAGTCATTTTGCATGGCTATGCAAAAGTTGGGTTTTCATTTCTATTTCGCATTTCCCATAGAAAAGGTACATATCTATGACTTCCAAGTTTGTTCGTAGCGCAACTGCCATCGCTGCAGCATCTGCATTGGCTTTCGGTGGGGTAAGTGTTGCATCTGCAGCTCCGGCTGGTTCCCTAGGTGGACTGGTTGGCTCCCTTGGTGGCAAGAAGGATCTGGATGTTCCGCAGGGTGCCAAGGTTAAGCTGGGTAACCTTGGCGGTCCGGCCTTTAATGTTGATCTGTACAAGCAGGTTCACGGTGCGACTACCGTTGCTCCGGGGGCTACTGTAAAGACTCGCGTTGAGGTTCAGGGCGTCAAGGGTAAGACCACCGTTAACGAGATTATTGAGTGGATGCCTAAGGGGTTCCAGCTGCTCAAGGTTGAGCGTATTAAGGGAAGTCTGATCGGCGGTGACTCTGTTCACGAGCTGGGGCAGAGCGAGTATGTCGTGACTCAGAACAAGGACAAGACCGAGGTTCATGTTTCCTGGGAGGAAGGGCTGCTGATTAAGCATAAGCCCACTGTTGATACGGCTACTCCGCTGCTGCTGGACTTCACGTGGAAGGTCCCAGAGAAGGAAGGCACCTACAAGAACGGTGCTGGACTAAAGGTTGGTGCTGTGGTTAATAACTACAAGGTCTTCGACAATGGCACTCCGATTGTCGTGAAGAAGGGCGCTGCTCCGTCTGGCTCGGGTGCTTCCGGCTCCTCGATCTCCGGCTCTTAACTTAAAGCCGAGAACTTTTCGGCCCGTCTCCGCCGCATGGTGGGGGCGGGCTGTTTCTTGTGTACTAGCGCTTCTTCTTGGCCGTACCGATTGGCTTGATGTGCGCCGTGCCGTCGATCTGTGGGTAAACGAACCAGGTGTATGCTCCGGCGATAACCCACGCGATAGCCATCAACGCCCACGAGCGAGTATTGAGTAGCGGTATCGCCATGAGGGCGATCCACAGTGGGAATAGCGGCGCAACCTGCGATGCGCTGGTGCGATAGCGCTCGCCGCGCTTTTCTACTTCTTCGCGCACCTGCCTGCGATATGGGTGGCTAAACGTTAGCAACAGCGCTGCACCGACGGTGGCTACCAAGACAATGACCTGAAAGCCAGGCGCTAGCGGAGCTGCCATGATGCCTACCGCTAGGCCGAAAAGTGCCGCCCCAATGGCGCGCACGACGGTAGGTGGGGCAATGACGGGCTCGTTGTGGTTTTTGGAGCTCATGACTGCCCATTCTAGGTGACGCCACCTTCTCCGCCCCTTCCAGCCTGCGTCTTTAGTCGCGTGTTTGACGTCTCTTTAGGGGAGGGATATATTCGCAACCATCAGGATAGAACATGTGTTCTAATATGTGTTGTTGGTTGTGCGGATATGTCCACGGGCACTGGTAGAAGATGCCTAGAACATGTTGCGGTGGAACAGGGAAGGGAGGTGACGGGTATGGCTCAGGCCGAAACACAGGCGAGAAAGCAGACTACACGGCAGGTGGAGGCAACGACGATCGCCAGTTTGCGGCACAAGATGCGGCAGATCGAATCTGGAGGTGCTCTGACATCCGGTATTTCCAGCGCTTCGGTACTGGAGGTAGTGCCGACGGGGAACGAGGCGTCACAAAGAAAAGACAATGTGTGTGTTGCGCCGGTGCCGCAGTGGCTGGCCGAGCACCTACCGGGCGGTGGGGTGGCGCGCGGGCAGGCAACGCAGGTGTCGGACTGTCCCGCAGTATTGGTGGATATGCTCGCACATCTCACAGCGCAGGGGATGTGCGTGGCGGTGGTGGATTATCCGCGACTGGCGATTGCGGCAGTGGCTGCCGCTGGTGGGGATGTGGAAAGGCTAGTGCTCGTACCAGACTCCACACCACATACCGCAGCGGTGTTAGGGACGCTGGTAGAGGGGATGGATGCGGTGCTGTTCGCAGCCGGCGGGCAGAGCGGTGCTGTGAGTGCGACTTTTATGCGACCGGTGGAGGCACGGTTGCGGAAAAGCGAATGCGCCCTGCTGGTGTGTGGGCAGGCGTGGCCACAAGCGAGGATGCATGTGGATCTGCACGTATGTGGTGTGCAAGGGTTGCGCCGCGGTGGTGGGCGGATCCGCGCCGTGGCGATCGAGGGACGCGTGTGGGGGAAGACCCAACCGCCACGTACAGTGCAGGCGACGATTGGTGCTGAGAATGTTGTGGATACAGGCGCAGCAGATGCAGCAGGTATAGAAGGCGTGACTTATGCCCACTCTGGGTAGAGCAGTGGGTATGGCCGGTAGCACAGCGGGGAGCGCAACACAGGCGCCCCACAATGTACGAGTGGCTGTGCTGTGGTTTCCGGATTGGCCGGTGTATGTCCAGGCTCAATCACATGGGTGGGATGTGTTGGCGCCTGCCGCGGTGATTACGGACTACCGAGTTCTGGCTTGCAACGCGGCTGCGCGGAGCCATGGCGTCAAGATCGGTATGAAGCAGCGTCACGCGTTGGCGGCCTATCCACAGTTGAACGTGGCTGCGGATGATCCGAACCGGCAAGCGGCGGTACACGAGGATGTACTGAACGCACTGCAGGACGTTAGTGCGGTGGTGGAGACCCTGCGACCAGGTTTACTGGCCTTCCCCGTGGATGCACTATCCAGGTATTACGGCGACGAGGACACTGCGGTAGAAAAGTTGCTGGACGCTGCCGCACGGATTCACGCTGACTGTATGGCAGGGGTGGCCGACGACCTGGTGTCGGCGGTATGGGCAGCACGGCTGGGCAGGACTATCCCTCCGGGAGAGAGCGCAGAGTTTATCGCCGAACTGCCGATCGACGTGTTGGGAATTGAGCCGGAGCTGCGCGCCCCCGTACAGCTAAGCGCTACGTTGCAGCAGTTGGGGCTGCGTACGATGCGAGACTTTGCCGACCTTCCACGGGCAGACGTAGCAGCGCGTTTCGGGCAGGAGGCCGTGACCTGGCACCGCATTGCCAGTGGCCATGTGGATAGGGATGTCGCGCCCCGACGACGCCGCGAAGAATTGGAACTGCGCTACGAAGCAGAGGAGCCTATCGCCCGCACTGAAACTGCCGCTTTCATTGCCCGGCATGTGGCCACTGCGCTGCATAATAAGCTCTTCGCAGCGGGGGAGGCCTGCCTGCGCCTGGCTGTGCGGGCCTACTTGGAACCCCCAGCTGGCTATGCTGGGCCGACCGTTATTGAGCGGCTCTGGCGGTGCCGTGAGCCCCTCTCGGAACAAGACACAGCCCAGCGAGTGCGCTGGCAACTCGACGGTTGGCTCACCCGCCTGCGAGCAGGTGCGGGAGCTAACGCGGGTGCTGATGTTGGGGCTGATGCTGGGTTCGACTGGGCGGATAGCACCGCTGGTGTCACATGCATTGAGCTTGTGCCCGTGGAAACCGTCCCAGCAGGGAGCCTCGCCGCGCCACTATGGGGTGGACCAGACGAAGGCATCCGGGCCGCGCGGGCTGCCGCCGGACGGGCACAAGCGTTGATTGGTATGAACCGTGTGTTGCGTCCCATCCACCGCGGCGGTCGTGCAGTGGCGCGGCGCATCGTTACCGTTCCCTATGGAGAAGATGATCCAGAGGCCATCACCGCCCTGACTACTCGCCAGTGGGAAGGCCAACTCCTGCACCCCCTGCCCGGCTTGATCGGGGCACCCGGATCACGTGACGCCCGCAACCCCAGCGCCGCACACCCCGCAGCACGACTGACGCTACTGGACCGCCACGAGAATCCAGTGCACGTTACAGGCCGGGGTTTGATGAGCGCACCACCGGAAACTCTGCGTTGGGGTGGCCGACGATTGCACATCACCGGCTGGGCTGGCCCCTGGCCCGTTGATGAACACTGGTGGGCAGAGGGGAAGCGCTATGCCCGACTGCAGATCTCTGCCCGGATGTCACCCCGTGAGGAGGAAACGCGCAATACCCGTCATGACGCGCCGGGCGAACAGGCATTTCTACTGGTGTGCAAAGGGAAACAATGGCGGATCGAAGCCACCTATTAGCAAAGCTATGCCCCCGTAACTTGCTACTCTAGATAACATGCCAACAACTAGGAACGCCCAGGCCGGACAGCTCAAAACCAGCGCTGACACCTTAGGCGGAATCTACGCGGACATGTGCTCCCAACGGACCGATGAGACTCTTCCTGGCACCGCTAAGCCGGGTCGCTTGGTCCTTGCCCTGGAGCACCTCACCGCCTGGGGGCACGATATCCTCGACGGCGATGCCTTGGGGAAAGAGCTCAGCACAAAAATTGAGAAATTCCTCGCAGAAAACAATGCTCAGCTGCAGTTCATCCGGCGTCCCGGCCGGGAAGGCCAGCAACGTGCCGCCAACCCCACCCGCCAGCTCTACATCAGCTGGGCCGAGGGCTATGGCGATGATCCCACGCCCATTCTCGAAAGTCTGCAGATATCCGGTCCGGAGGCACTGCTCGATCTTGACCTCAGCGCTCCCGGCGCAGCCGGCGGCCAGCGCATCGACGGTCCGCTGTTACTGGTGTGTACTCACGGCAAACGCGACAAATGCTGCGCAGTATTCGGCCGTCCTGTCGCCGACGAGCTCACCGCCGAATACGGAGAAATAGTCTGGGAATCCTCCCACACCAAGGGGCATCGCTTTGCCCCCTCCATGATTCTGCTGCCGACCAACTACTCCTATGGCCGACTCGGCACTGCCGGAGCTCGCAGCATGCTGGAACGCGCCAAGCAGGGCGAACTGTGGCTGGAAGGCTGCCGTGGCCGCGGGCTGTGGGATCCGGTTGGGCAGGTCGCGGAGCTTGCCGTCGCGGAGAAGATGTCTAAAGAAGGCCGCCCCGTCAAACTGGCAACGATGCACGTTCGTAAGCCGGAAGCAGCCGAGGCTGAAGCCACGGACGCTGGCACCGAGGTGCGCATTGTGCGCGTTACCGACGAAGCTGGTGCACATAAAGAAATCACGGTGCGCCTTACTTCGCGCTCGGGTGGTACATCCGTTCCCTCTTGCGGCAAGAAGCCCAAACAGACCGTGACGTGGGACGCGGAGTTCTAAACCTATAGAAAAACCCCGGGGCAGTTCAGATTTGAACTAGCACCCGGGGTTTCGTCGCTAACTAGCGGCGCATGATCTTCTTCGATAGCCAGTTTCCGCCTAGCTGCGCGATCTGCACGATGACGATGATTACTGCAACGGTCGTCCACGTTACGGCGTCATTAAACGAGCGATAACCGTAGACAATCGCGAAGTCACCCAAGCCACCGGCGCCGATGTATCCCGCCATGGCGGACATATCGACAATGGCGATAAACATAAAGGTCAGGCCTAGGATCAGCGGCCCCAGCGCCTCAGGGATGATTACCGAGAAGATGATCTTCAGCGGCGAGGCACCCATCGCCTTGGCCGCCTCGATCACGCCCGGGTCGATGGCCACGAGGTTCTGCTCGAAGATGCGGGCGGCGCCGAAAGTCGCGGCGACGACCATACCGACGATCGCGGCCTCGGTGCCGATACGGCTCTGCACCACTAGGTCAGTTAGCGGACCGATCGCTGTCAGCAAGATGATGAACGGGATCGGGCGGATGAAGTTCACCAGGAAGTTCGTTACCCAGTAGACCGCACGGTTCTGCAGAATGCCGCCCTTGCGGGTGGTAAACAGTAGCAGGCCGATCATCAGGCCTAGAACCGAGGAGATCACAAGCGTGATCGAGACCATGTAGAGCGTGTCGAAAATGGCCTTTTGGAACGTGTTGCCGTAGCGATCCCAATCCATTTGCGCGAGGGTCATCGTGTTCATCGGATCTCCTCAATCTCGGTGGAGGACTGCATATGGCTGTGGAACTCCTCAATTGCCTGCTCGCCGGCGGCATCGTGCGCCGTCAAGCGCAAGGTAAGGCGACCGAAGCTGTGGTTTTGAAGGGTAGTGACGCCACCGTGGACGATGTTGACCGTCACTCCTGCAGCAGACAGCTTGGATACGGCGTCGAAGAAACCAATTCCCTCGGCCATAGTCACAGTGAAGAGGCGACCGTGCTCGGACTGTAGCGCCTCGGCCTCAACCATGTCCGGAGTGTTGCGCAGGGAAGTGGCCACAAAGTTGGCCGCAGTCTGCGTCTGTGGGTTAGAAAAGACCTCGTAAACGCTGCCCTGTTCCACGATCCGGCCGCTCTCCATCACGATGACGGAGTCCGCGATGGCGCGCACAACTTCCATCTCGTGGGTAATCACCACGATGGTGATGCCGAGCTCACGGTTGACCTTGCGGAGGAGCTCCAACACGTCGCGCGTGGTGGAGGGGTCCAGTGCACTGGTGGCTTCATCGGCCAGTAGCAAACTGGGGTTGGTGGCCAGCGCGCGGGCGATGCCGACGCGCTGCTTCTGACCGCCGGAGAGCTGCTCCGGGTAGGCCTTGCCCTTATCGGAAAGGCCGACGAACTCCAGCAGCTCCTTGACACGTTCCTCGCGCTGCTGCTTAGGCATGCCCTGCAGGCGTAGTGGGTAGGCCACGTTGCCTGCCACGTTGCGGGAGGAGAAAAGGTTGAACTGCTGGAAGATCATGCCGATATCGCTGCGCAGCTTGCGCATTTGCGATTCCGGTAGGGGAACGATGTCCTGGCCATCCAGCAGGATCTGCCCGCTGGTAGGGCGATCCAGGCCGTTGATCTGACGGACGAGGGTGGACTTGCCTGCACCGGAGTAGCCGATAATGCCGACGATGGATCCCGCCGGGATATGAGTGGTGATATCCTGCAGGGCTCGAACTTCTTTCTTGCCCTGCTTGAAAACCTTCGTCACATCGCGGAAGACGATGTCTGTGCCAGTGTTGCTCGTGCCAGTGCTGCTCGTGCCGGTGGTGCCGGCACTGGGCTGGTCGACGCTAGGTTTCGCGTCTGAAGCCATAGGGAACCTCTTTTGAGAGTGGGGGTTAGGGAAGGGAGCTACTTCTTGATCTGCTTTTCGGTGTCCTTCAGGATCTTAGACAGCTCGTCTGGGCCCATCTTGACCTCGACGGAGGTGCCCTTGGACTGCTCGTTCAGCGCATCCTGAACGTCTTTGGAGTGCCAGACGTCGACGAGCTTCTTCAGATCCTCATCGTCCTTGTGCTCCTCGGTGGTGACGAAGGCGTTGATGAATGGCTTTGCAGCGTCTGCCTTCGGGTCATCCTGGACAATGGAGGACTTCGGGTCGATGTTGCCGCGCTCCAGGAAGGAGTTGTTGATGACGGCTGGGGTACCGTCCTTGTAGGCGGTTACGGTCTGGGCTGCATCAACCGGGGTGACCTTGACCTTGGACTTGCTTTCATCAACATCGGCCGGAGTCGGGGAGAGAACCTTATCGTCCTTCAGCTTCACCAGACCGGCGGATGCCAGCACGTGGAGGGCACGACCCTGGTTGGTCGGGTCGTTCGGGATGGCGACCTCGCCGGCTTCCTCGATGTCCTTAACTTCGCTGTGATCCTGGTAGTACACGCCCAGCGGGATGATCTCGGTTGCGCCGATCGGTACCAGGTTGGAATCGTTGTTGACGTTGAAGTCAGCCAGGAACATCAGGTGCTGGAAGTTGTTGACGACGATTTCGCCGTCCTGCAGAGCACGGTTCGGCAGGCTGTAGTCGCCGAACGGAACCAGCTCGACATTCAGGCCTTCTTCCTTAGCCTTCTGTTCGAAGACCTGCCACTGCTTTTGGCCCTGGTCGGTGGTGCCGATCTTGATCGTGTCATCGTCACCGCCGCAGGCGGAAAGGCTGAAAGCCATAGCTACCGCAGCTACTCCGGCTGCAACCTTCTGGCGAAGGGACATGGGAATCCTCCTGGATTGTCATGGGCCCGGATCTTTTTGGAACGCCCGGGCTGAACTGTGCGATTAAGGTAGCAGTCTAAACCAAAATGAACAACTTAGTCTAGTTTTAGTTTGAGCTTTTTCGGAAGTAGCTACACATTAGCCATTAATAGAATATGTGTTCTATAGTTGGGCTGTGTCTAATGAATCTCGCAAGCCACAGTCCAGAAGTTTCTCCCTAGGCTCACCACTGAGTTGGAAACAGCTCGAAAGCGTGCTGTCTGGGCAAGGCCCTGGACTGCGGAACCTGCGGGCAATAGGAATAGGGGAGGAGGCGGGAGTAACTGGGGGTGAAGGGGCGTCAACAAGAAAAACCGGAATCGCCTTTGCCGAGCTTCATGCCTGCAACACCTACAACTTCCTGCGTGGCGCGAGCCAACCCGAGGAAATGGTTGCAGCGGCGCGCGAACTGGGGCTAAGTGCTCTTGCATGTGTAGATCGCGATGGCTTTTATGGGGCAGCGCGCTTCGCAACGGCGGTGGCTGAGAGCACAGGGAGCTCCGATGCTGGCGAAACGAACCTCGCGACGGTGTTCGGCGCTGAGCTGAGCCTCGACGTGCCGCTCACGGTGCTGTGCAAAGGACGCGAAGGGTATGTGCGGCTAAGTCGCCTTATTACTGACGCCCGTATGGCCGACCCCGACAAAGATTCCGTACGGTACCCCGACCTCTCCCAGCTAGCAGAGGCAGCGGGCAGCCACTGGCTCGTGCTTCTCGACTGGCGGTGGGCAGAAAGCACGACAAGCGCATACACGGCAGCGCGGTTAATAAAGCTTTTTGGCACGGCCAATGTTGTGGTCGAGTTGCAGCACACAATGAACCCGGCGGATGCCGATCGCAACGAACGCCTCCACGCCCTGGCGATGCACTACGGACTGCGTGAGATCGTTAGCAGTGCCCCTACATGCGCCACACCGAAACACTCCCGGTTGGCCGGGGCGAAGGCGGCGCTGCGCGAACGCACAGATGTCGCTGCCGCAGAGCCGACCGTCCACCCGGTGGGCGGCTCGTGGCTGCGCTCGGGGGAGGAGATGCTGCAGCTCGCCGGCGATTGTGAGTGGCTAGCCCGTGCCGTCGAGACTTCCGTGCAGGTCGCCCGCGAATGCGCCTTCACCCTGGATCTTGTTGCGCCGAACCTGCCGCATTTCCCCGTACCGGAGGGATACACGGAAATGTCCTGGTTGCGCGCTATTACCGCCCGCGGCGGAGCTGAGCGCTATGGACGGCGTGGTTCTTCTGCAGCAGCCAACCAGGCGTGGGCCACCATTGACCGCGAGCTGGAAACGATCGAACGCTTAGGCTTTCCCGGTTACTTCCTCATCGTCCACGACATTGTCTCCTTCTGTCACGAGAACAACATCTTTTGCCAGGGACGTGGGTCTGCGGCGAACTCTGCAGTGTGCTTTGCTCTGGGGATCACGACGGTGGACGCGGTGGCGTCGGGGCTGCTATTTGAGCGCTTCCTCTCCCCGGAACGCGACGGGCCGCCCGACATTGACCTCGACATCGAGTCGGGAAGACGCGAGGAGGTGATCCAATACGTGTACTCCCGCTATGGACGTGAGAATGCCGCGCAAGTGGCAAACGTGATTACCTATCGCCGCCGTGGCGCGATCCGCGATGCTGGCCGGGCACTCGGCTACGCGCCGGGCCAGATCGACGCATGGAATCGTCACCCAGAACAAACCCCTGAGATTGTTTATGACCTCGCCGAACAGATGCGGGATCATCCCCGACACCTAGGAATCCACTCCGGTGGAATGGTGATCTGTGATCGTCCTATCGCACAGGTCGTACCTACAGAATGGGCGCGGATGGAGGGGCGCTCCGTGGTGCAGTGGGATAAGGACGACTGCGCCGCCGTGGGGTTGGTGAAGTTCGACCTGCTGGGGCTGGGCATGCTGGAAGCGCTTCACCATGCGGTGGATCAGGTGCGTGCGCACCGCGGACGGAACGTCGAGCTTTGGCGCCTGGACCCTACCGAATCGGAGGTCTATGCAATGCTTGCCCGCGCCGATGCAGTGGGAGTGTTTCAAGTGGAATCCCGCGCACAGATGTCCACTCTGCCGCGTCTGAAGCCACGTACGTTCTATGACCTCGTAGTGGAAGTAGCGCTGATCCGCCCCGGCCCCATTCAAGGCGGCTCCGTGCACCCATATATTCGCCGCCGCAATGGCCTGGAGCCCGTCACTTTTGACCATCCATGCCTGGAGCCCGCGCTGACAAAAACTCTGGGCATTCCGCTATTTCAAGAGCAGCTGATGCAGATGGCCGTGGATGCGGCGGGGTTCACCGGCGCCGAGGCTGATTCCTTGCGTCGGGCGATGGGATCAAAACGTTCTCCGCAGAAGATGGAGCGATTGAAAAAGCGCTTCTACCAGGGGTTAAAGAATAAAAACGGCATTATGGGCGCTATAGCCGACCGGCTCTGGGACAAGATCGTGGCCTTTGCCAGCTATGGCTTTCCCGAGTCGCACTCGCAGTCCTTCGCCTCCCTTGTTTACTACTCCGCGTGGTTCAAATATCACTACCCGGCGGAGTTCTGTGTGGCGCTGCTGCGGGCACAGCCGATGGGTTTCTATTCGCCACAATCCCTGTTGGCGGATGCTCGCCGCCATGGAGTGCAGGTTCTTCCCGTAGACGTGAACGCTTCTGCCGTGCAGGCCGATGCCGTCGTTCCCTTAGCGACGCCCCCACGTTCCAACCGACCAACGGGAGTTCATGGGCTAGGGCGCGGCACCGCTGAGCCGGTGGGGCAGATACGCCTGGGACTTAGTGGTGCCGGAGGAGTAAAGGGTATCTCCACCGAAGTAGCGGGGCGCATTGTGGAAGCACGTGAAAGGCTCGGACGTTTCACCAGTGTGGAGGACCTATCGCGAGAGGCTGGCCTGACCACGGCTCAAGTGGAGAAGTTGGCTCGCGCTGGAGCGCTGGGGAGTCTCGGACTGACCCGCCGCCAGGCGGTATGGGCTGCCGGGGTGGCTGCGACCGAACGCCCCGGAATGCTTCCGGGCACGTCCGGGGTACATGCGCCAGCTTTGCCGGGGATGAGTGCTTTTGAGATGGCGGCGTCAGAACTAGAAGCAACGGGCGTAACAACTGATGAGCATCCGGTGCAGTTACTCCGCTCGTATCTGAACCAGTGGCATCGACGCCCAAACGGTGCAAGTGGTGCAAGCAATGCAGGTGGTGCAGCAGTGGTGACCGCCGACAGTCTGTTGCACGTTCCCAATGGCACCCGCGTGCGCGTCGCTGGCGTGGTGACACATCGGCAGCGTCCCATGACCGCAGGTGGAGTGGTGTTCTTTGGGCTAGAAGACGAGACAGGGCTGGCGAATATTGTGGTCTCGCCAGGACTGTGGACGCGGCAGCGGGCAGTGGCATTGAATGCGAAGATCCTGGTCGTGCGAGGGATCGTACACAACGCAGAAGGAGCTGCTGCGGTGACGGCAGATCTATTGGAACAGGTGGAAACTCAGTTACGCCCGGCAGGCGAGATCGCAGGTGCGCATGCGGGGGCGCGAGACTTCCGCTAAGCGGTAGCAGCCTTAGCGCACTGAACGGCTTAGTGATCTTGAACACGGGGTGCGGTGATTGACACAAGCGCAAGGGCAAAGAACAATCGTCCACGTGAACCGCCAACCTTTCGACTCCAGTAACCGCGACGCGCACCGTCGCGAGCGCGGAAACTCTGCTCGAAAGAAGCATCACCATCTGGCCGAGTTTTCGCAGGCGAGAAGCTACGGCGCACACGCTGCGGAAAATTCTTGGCGGGGGAACAGACGGCGTCATAACCAGAACAATGAGGAAGTACCTGCTGGAAGGCACCGCAGGGAAGACGCCGCAGCGCATAGGCGGCCAACAGAACAGCAATTCCGCCGCCGCCGAATCGCGGCGACAACGTTTGCAGCATTCCTCCTGGTTTGTGCCGCTGGCGTGGGCGTGACAGTGCAGAAACTGACTCACGCTACCCATAAGGATCCACAGGCCCATAACACTGTGAAAGAACCCGCGGACTATGCCCCTACAGAGGCTGTGGCGATCCCGCCTACCAGCCAGAATGTGCAGGTCACGCCTGCGGTTGCGCGTATCCCGAAGAAGTTCCGCCCTATCCACGATGTCATGAAGCCAGGGCAGAATAAGACTCTGCTGGTCAATTCCAGCAACCGTGACCGCCGGTACATCATCAACGTACCTAAGGGTGCAAAGCCGTACTCCAAGAAGGAAAAGTCCGCCAAACCCGGCAAGCCCATCCCTTTGATCTTTGCGTTTCATGGCTACCGTGAGCAGGCAGACCAGATGGCGCGCTACACGGGCCTGGCGGGCAAAGATGCGATCGTGGCATACCCACAGGGAGTGGGTAGTGCATGGGAGGGCGCCCCGTACGCGCGCGTGAAAAAGGGAGAGGATGTGCGCTTTGTTCGTGACATCCTGGACGAAATCTCGTCTACCTACGAGATCGACGCCAACCGTATCTATGCCACTGGCATGTCCAACGGCGGCGGTTTCGTGGGCAAATTGGCCTGCGAAATGCCAGATGAATTCGCAGCATTCGCGGCAGTGTCTGCCGCGTACTACTCGGGAACGTGGAAAGCCTGCGCAGAGAAGGGCTCAGATCCGAAGCACCCAGAAACAGTGCGTTTCAAGCGGGGAGCGACAAGCCCTTTTCTGGATATCCATGGACGCAAGGATCAGACGATCCACTACAGCGGTGGCCCGCGCTATGGCGACGAGTACTTGGGCGCATTTGAGTTTGCACAGCAGTATGCAAGTCGCTCTCGCTGCGTGGGTGCGCCGATCTCCACCCGCGTGACAGATGCTGTGCAACGCGTGCAGTGGCCGCATTGCGGACCAAACATGGAAGTCACTCACCTAGCCATCGGCGATGCTGGCCACACGTGGATGGGTGAGCGCACGGGCGAGGCAGGCGCGGCGGCCAGTGACCCTGAGAGTGAGAGAAAGTCGAATGCCGTGACGGCGACTGGGGAAGTTGCCGCGTTCTTTAAGGCGCACAGCCGATAAGGCCACGCGCTTTTTAGGTAGAAAGATCCACGTCGTCGTATGCGATTGCGGGGTCGGTGAGCCAGGCGATCGCGCGGTGGCGTTCTACCAGCGTGGAGTGATCCTGGGGCTGCAGAACGCTAGGGCCGGTTGACATAGAGCCGGTAGGCGCCTGGGTCTGTTGCTCCACGGATACCCAGCGCAGGGAATAAACATACTCTGAGGCATCGCAGAGCTCGGAGAGGCTGCGCAGGTTGAGCTCGCTCGCGTCGCGTCCCTCACGATCGACGGCACGGAGGGCGCCCCGGAGGGCGGGAAGATCAACGGGGTTGAAGCCGAAAACATCAATGTCAAGGAGGCCTACTGACCAGGCAAGGAACTCTGCGGCGGTGTACGCCCAGGCCAGCTGGTAGGCATCTTCCTGCAGATCCTGACTGTATGCAAGGTTTCCGTCCGCACCAGCCTGCGCAGTCTCTGCGCGGTCAAGGAAGGCTTGCTCCACGGGGGTGAGATGTTCGAAGGAACGGCGGGAGCCAGCGCGGAGGGAGGCGAAGTCCACGGGCTCTCCATTGAGCACGTTTGCTGCGACCGTCGCCACTACGGCCAGGGTGACGGCTCGGTTGAAAACCTCCTCGGCCGGGCGGATCAGCAGCTCGCCTTCGGATCGCACTGGCGGCAACGTCGGCGCCACCTGGAAACCCTGCTGCCAAAGGCCACTGCGTACGCGCCGCATACGCTCCGCAGAGTCCGGGTGACGGGGCACAGAGTTTTCCTGCGCCCCAGTAGAAGAAGAGCTGCCGACCAGGGCTGGATCCAGCAAATCTGCCCCGCCGGCGTTGCGCACAGTGCCATCAGAAAGGAAGAAGACTGCATTCGCCTCACGAGCCCAGTCGGCGAAGTCTCCCAGATGGGAAAAATCAAAGTCGTCTTTACGCTCGAAGACGTAGTGGCGGCGCACATTATGGATGTGCTGCATCACAGCGTGAATATAGGAATTAAAGCTGCCAAAGCGCTGCTGACCTTGCTCGGCCGCGTATCCCTCGAAGCCCTCTAGATGTTCCAGCAGCTCACGGGTCTGCTGGTCATCATCCTCACTAGCGCCGTTGGCGGTGGTCTTCAAAAATGGTCGCTCGGTTTCCTCGAAGCACAGAGCGCGGGAGGCGATAGCGGGCTCGCCCGGCCCGTTGAAAGGCACGTCCGCTCGGACGGTGGAATAGGCGTTCACGTAGATGCTCATGTCTCCACAGCATAGAGTCTCTGCGACAGATGTGCCGTGAACTTTCACCAGCCCACCAGCTGGGATCCACGTCACAGTGGCGGGGAAGCCTGCGCTAAAATACTAGAGTCATGCGCCATACGACTTCCCCCTCGCTTGCGCCCAACGGCACCGCCATTGCCTATATTGTCCGCGATGGTGGTTATCCTTACGCGGTCCAGGCAGCCCTCACCGAGGATGGAGTGGGGAAGGAACGACCAGTCCAACTGCCTACAGAGGGCCCCGTGACGCGCGTACTGCATTCCCCGGACGCACAGTGGATCGCCTGCGAAGTATCCCCTAAAGGTTCGGAAAAGCTTGAGACCTTTACGGTTTCTACAGACCCTGGGGTGCAGGGGGCGTCACCACTCAGGAACACCTTTGACGCCCGCACGCGCCTGGTGGAGTGGGACCGCGACAACCTGGCTATGGACGCGGTGGCCGCCGACGGTATGACTGAGGCGCGTCTGGTGAACCCCAACACATCCCGCTACCTGGTGATGGACCGGCGCATTGATGCGCTGCTGGTCGCCGCCGAAGCCGGATATTGCCTGATGCGCGTTGGCCCGCGCGGCAACCGAGAACTTCTGCTGGTCACCCCGCAGGGCAGGTGGATGCCGCTGCTGCCGCCGGAACCAGGCGCGACGACGGAGGACGGGCGGATACTGCCGATTGCGGATAATCGCCTGGTGATTCTGGTTGTCACCGACCACGGGGCGGAGCGGCGGCGTCTGCTGCGGCTGGTCGTTGATATTGAGGGCGAGCGTCCGGTGTGCGTCGAATCGGAAGAGTTGATTAGCAATCCCGAGGCCGACGTAGACGAATTCGTCATCAGTGAGGATCTATCGACCGCCGCGGTTCTGTGGAACCAAGCGGGGATTTCCAATCTGGAGCTTTTAAGCCTGGGCGACGAACAGCGCGTCCAGGTACGTCGCACTGTAGAGCTGCCGGGCATGGTGGCCGCCGGGCTTTCCATCACCGACGATGGCCGATTGCTGGCTCTCACAGTCGAGGGGCCGAATCTGCCGCCGACGGTGGAGATCCTGCGACTGGAGTCCGGGCGCGTGGAACCATTGGACCCGAACCGAAGTGACCGCCTAGATGAGCGTGCTCGCCAGGGAGATGTGCCCGAGCTGGTTTATTACACTGCTCGCGACGGGCTGGAGCTTTCCGGATGGCTGTATCTGCCCGAGGAACCTGCGCCGGAGCGCCCCGTGTATGTGCACCTGCATGGCGGGCCGGAAGGGCAGTCGCGCCCCACGAACCACGATGTGCTCGCAGACATCGTTTCCGCTGGTTACACGGTATTTACTCCCAATATTCGAGGTAGCAAGGGCAATGGACGGGCATTCATCCACGCCGATGATCGCTATGGTCGCTTCGCCGCCATCGACGATGTGGCGGATACGGTTTCTTTCCTTTGTGACGCCAACTTGTGCACTCCTGGGCGGGTATTCCTCGGCGGTCGCAGTTATGGCGGGTTCTTGGCTGTGTTGGCGGCGGCTCGCTACCCCGACATGTTCCTGGGCGTGGTGGATGCCTGCGGTATGACGAGTTTCGAAACGTATTACGAATCGACGGAGCCGTGGCTGGCAAGCGCGGCGTCCCCCAAGTACGGGTATCCCATGCATGACGCGGAACTGCTGTGGGAGATCTCCCCACTGCACAAGGCCGAGCAGATCACCACCCCAGTACTGCTGATCCACGGGGCGAACGACTCGAATGTCCCACTGCAGGAATCCCAGCAGCTATATGACGCGCTGGTGTCGCACGGCCGCACGCCGCAGTTCTTGGAGGTACCGGGGGAGGGCCACCAATTTGTAAAGCCGAAGTCGCGGCAGCTGATCGGCGAGCGGATTTTGCAGTTCTTTGGAGAACTGAGTTAGCGTCTACCGAGCTAGATTCTTTAGCTATGGCGCGCGAGGGTGTGCAGGAGCCCCACGGCAAAAGTCAGTAAAGCGTCCTATCGTGGAAAGCGTTGGATCCCTAGTTCCTCTAGAACGGGGACACAGCCCAAAAACACTTTGTTAGGAGAGCGAGCCTCGATGGCACACCAAAAGCGTCAGATTCCAAACCCCGTTGAGATTTTTGACCTTCTGAAGTTCAAGAAGCCGACCCTGGATTTTAAAGCCCGCCGCCTCAGCAATGCGCAGACGATTTGGGATCTGCGCGACATTGCGAAGCGTCGCACCCCGGCTGCAGCCTTCGACTACACCGATGGCGCTGCCGACAATGAGATTTCCATGAACCGCGCACGTAAGGCTTTCCGTGACGTGGAGTTCCACCCGTCAATTCTGAACGACGTTTCCCACGTGGACACGACTGCGGAGGTCTTCGGCGGTACGTCCTCTCTGCCTTTTGGTATTGCACCGACGGGCTTTACCCGCCTTATGCAGACCGAGGGCGAGTTGGCCGGTGCCGGTGCCGCCGGCCGTGCGGGCATTCCGTTCTGCCTGTCCACCCTGGGCACCACCAGCATCGAGGACGTGCAGAAGGCCAACCCGAATGGCCGCAACTGGTTCCAGCTATACGTCATGAAGGAACGTGAGATCTCCTACGGGCTGGTCGAGCGCGCTGCTCAGGCGGGCTTCGATACTCTGCTGTTCACCGTGGATACACCAGTGGCAGGCAACCGCCTACGCGATGCCCGCAACGGCTTTTCCATACCACCGGAGATTTCTCTGGGAACGGTCTTGAACGCGATCCCGCGCCCCTGGTGGTGGTGGGACTTCCTAACCACGCCACCGCTGGAGTTCGCCTCCCTGACCAGCACCGGCGGCACCGTCGGTGAGCTGCTGGATTCCGCGATGGATCCCTCCATCAAGTTCGAGGACCTGAAGACCATCCGCGAGATGTGGCCGGGCAAGCTGGTCGTCAAGGGCGTGCAGAACCTGCCGGATTCTAAGAAGCTGGCCGACCTGGGTGTTGACGGCATCATCCTGTCGAACCACGGTGGCCGCCAGCTGGATCGCGCTCCGGTTCCTTTCCAGCTGCTGCCGGAGGTCGTCCGCGAGGTCGGCAAGGACGTGGACGTCGCAATGGATACCGGCATCATGAATGGTGCGGATATCGTTGCCGCCATCGCCAAGGGTGCGAAGTTCACCCTGATCGGTCGCGCCTACCTCTATGGCCTGATGGCCGGTGGCGAGGCGGGCGTGGATCGCGCCATCGAGATCCTGGCCAGCGAGGTGCGCCGCACCATGCGTCTGCTGCAGGTTTCCTCCCTGGACGAGCTGACCCCGGAGCACGTCACACAGCTCAACACCCTGAACCTAAACCAGGTGAACGGCGTGCCCGAGGACGAGCAGAGCCTGTTCAGCTAGTCGCTGAACTTCATGCCGGCGTCGCTCAGGCGGCGCACGTAGGGCATTCCCAGGCCGGTGGCAGGAGTGAGTACTCCGCCGCCGGTTTTTCCTTGGTAGGTGGAGCCTGTCGGCAGTTCGGCGTCACAAAGAACAAGAGTGAGCGCAGCCTCGCTAAGCATCAGGGACGTGCCCTTATACCCCGGGTCGGCGTCCAGGCTGATGGTCTGTTGGTAGCTGGCCCCGCCGGTGCCCACGCCGAAATGCGTGGTGTGGAAGAAGCCGGCATCGCGTTCGGCCTCGGACGGGCCCTCGCCGGGCTCCGGCACCCAACGGGAGAGGAACGTGCGCAGCTTGTCCTGGTTCAGCGCCGTCACTGCCGTGCCGAGCACCGCGCCCATGGTGAAGGCACGCATGCGGCCCTTCAGCCCCTTGCCGGTGTACTGGTATTCGCTGTAGCGCAGCTTGTCGCCGTACTCGTAGCCGAGCAGCGCGTTCGAGCGGCGCACCACGCGCGTGTTGGAGCCCGCCATGATGAAGGGCCCCGCCCAGACGTCCTCGCTGCTATTGCTGGCGCTTGCAACCCCGATGTCGCTTTCCCGCACCACGCCGAAGTCCGGCTGCTTGCCCAGATCCGGCTCGTTGGCGCGGTCAGGGGAGAGGGTGTACGGGTCGGCTAGCATCCGCTTCTTCTCCTGGCTGCCTTTGGCAGCGGCGAATTGCTCGCGCATCGAGTCGACCGTGCCGCCGGAGAGCCCGCCCTTCATCTTCACGATCATGGTGGCGGACTTGAGGCTGTCTTTATTTTCGGACGCCCTCTGTCCCAGCAGCAGCATTCCCAGGTCACTTGGAACGGAATCGAAGCCGCAGGCGTGGACGATGCGCGCCCCGCTGGCGGTGGCGCGGTCGTGGTAGGAATCAGCGGATTCACGCATGAAGAGCGCCTCTCCGGCAAGGTCGACGTAGTGCGTTCCGTGGGTGGCGCATTCGCGGACCAGGGGGAAGCCGTGGCGGTAGTAAGGGCCGACAGTGGAGATGACCACGCGAGTATCGCGGACTAGCTTCTCCAGGGAGCGATTGTCGCTGGAATCGGCGATGACCAGTGGGAATTCCTTGGCCCGGGGGTGCTTTGCAGCCAGCTGCTCGCGCAGGGCCTCCAGCTTGGTCTGGTTCCGGCCCGCCAGGGCGATGCGCACGTCGGCGGGGGCGTTGGCCGCCAGGTAGCCGGCGGTCAGCGCGCCGACGAAACCGGTGGCACCCATCAGGGTGATGTCGAAGCTGCGGGAGGGGGAGTTGCTCATGGCTACATTTGTACCGGTTAGATTGGGTGAATGACGTCTGAAAACCAGTTTGCGGGTGTGAATCCTCCACTGCACGTAGTGTTTGACCGCCCGGAGATCCCCCCGAACACGGGCAACGCGATCCGCATGTGTGCAGGTACAGGGGCTTCACTGCACCTCGCCGGACCACTGGCCTTCAAGTTCGACGACAAGCATGTGCGCCGGGCGGGGCTGGATTATCACGAGCTGGCGGACGTGCATGTCCACGAGGGGATTGATGAGGCGCTGGCTCACGTGACTGATCGGGCTCGCGGCTCGGGGCGGGTGTTCGCATTCACAGCACAGACGGGCACGTGGTTCACGGAGGTGGACTACCAGCCGGGTGACGCTCTGCTCTTCGGCCCGGAGCCGACGGGCTTGGCTGACGACGTGTTGGCCGATCCGCGGGTGACTGCGAAAGTGCGTATCCCGATGCTGCCGGGGAGGCGATCCATGAACCTATCGAACGCGGCGGCGGTGGCGGCCTACGAGGCGTGGCGTCAGTTGGGGTTCGCCGGCGGGGTTTAGAGCGGTACCGGAAGGGCGCCAGTGCTGTCCGGTGAATTCGAAGTGAAGGTTCGAGTAAGAGTAGCCTAAATCAGCTTTCTACAAGTTGAGCAGCACCTGTGAAGACTGTATTCTTATCCACATTGGGTGTGAACTTGAAGGCTTAACTTTCATCTCGCTAAGAAGGAATGGGTATCCGTTTTTTTAGGCAAGGCTCAACAGCTGAGGTCGAAGAACGGATCTAAGGATGGAAAAGGGTAATGGCTCGCGTATTAACCGGTGAAAACCTTAAGTTGGCCGAAGATCGCCACGGGGCGGCGCTTAGTCGGGCATGTATTTGTCTTCTAACCGTTGCTGCCCTGCTGGGTGCACTCGTGACCATCGCGGGAGCCATTGGAGGAATTAATGTTCCTCCGGCGCAGGCGCAGACTCCAACGGGAAACTGTAAAGAAGAGCAACTGCTGGATACGCAGCTCTACTCACCTCTTTCGGATGCGAGGAATGACGAAGATTTAAAGCAAGTTGCAGTTCCCGACAAGAGCAACGCCAAGAGGTTCCGCATTAACATCAAGAGTGGTACGCGGGGTGTGGATCTGCCGCTGACCCGGGTAGAAATTAGCACTACAAGGTCCTTTAATGTGGATCTAGGCGGGTTTTTTGTCACTAAGAAGGAGACCAGCAACGGGGTTGAATACAACTCGTCTACCACGACGCCACCACCCGGAGGCGGTCGGATCGGCACGAACGGTAAGGCTGTGCAAACCACCGGTATTACGGTGCAAGGTCGTAATAGCGGAGGGAAGGTAAATTCCGTCTCTTTTGACCTTGAAGGTACAGGGACGGGATTCAATACTTGGCCAGGAAATACCCTACAGGTGTTGACGAATGCGCCGTCGACACAAGGTAACGATTACTCGGTCAAGGTTTATGGCATGGTCTCGGTGCCGTGTAAGTGTGAGGAGGCGACAACCCGTAAAGGTCCCCGAAAGCTCACCCAAGACGAACTCAATAAGGGCACGGCTGTTTACGTGTCGGCCACGCAGAATGGTGGTCAGGCGGGAAACACGAGCACACAGCTCAACCTGCAGATCGAGGGTAGCAGTACTTTTACCCCCATCGGCAAGCCTTCCAACTGGGTGTACAACGCGCTGTCCTACAACACAAAGGACAACTGGATCTACGCCATAAGCCAGAAGAACCACAATTCGAGCCTCCAGGAATGCCACCCCGCGGGCCATCTTCTGCAGATCAATCCGGTCACGGGTGAGGTGTACGACCTCGGGCTGATCAAGAATGCTCAGGGCGCGACCCTTTTTCACAAGGCGACCAGCGGAAATCCAAACGACCTGGATCAAATCAACACCGGCACCTTTGACCTACGTGGATCGAACGAAGTGATGTGGGTGGGCAACACCTCAACATCTGGTAGCCGACAGCTGTATAAGATTCCCCTGCCAGCGGTAGGTGCGAAGGATCCACGTGGCGAGATTGCCCGCGATCGATACAACGTACCTTTCCAAGCCGGAGCAGAGGATCATGTTGTTCTCCCCAGTGCCCCACAGTACCTCTGGGGTCTGGTGAGTCCCGCCCGCATGCAGCAAGACGGGGCGAACCCAAGGACAGCCGTCATGTTTGAGCGCATCAACATGGATACGGGCGAACGGAAAACGTGGACTATCCCGGCGAATCAGCTTAAAGACCCGTCCGGTAATACAGCGATTGCGGAGAAAGTCTGGGGTAAAGCCTGGCTATACGGCAACGGCAACCTCGGCTTCGGTACCGGTGGCAATACTGCCGACCAGGTGGGTATGCAGATCAGAGTGTTCGACCCATCCGGAGAAAGTCCACGCTTCCAGCTGGTCTCTCGGCTGTCGAACCTTCCTGCTTCCTACAACACCGATGCAACGAGTAACCCCGGGGTGCAGATCCCTTCGGACCTTAAGGTAAGGAAAACTACTTTGGAGCCAGGAGACCCCCGCCTGGAACGGGTCTATGCTGCCGGCTTGCCCAGGGACAAGAAGTATTGGGCGCTGGAGGTTGAGAACATCGGAAAGGGTGCTTCGTCAGGTTTCACCTTGTACGACATTCTGCCGGCAACCTACGAAGACCTCGTGGAATACAACCAGATTGTTTACGAGGGGTACGACGGTGGGAATGTCCACACTCAACCTGTCACCACGAATCCCGAAACGGGTGAGATGACAAAAGCCTACTTCTTCGGCCCCATGCCTGCCGGAGGTAAGGCGACCGTCATTATTGGCGCGACGTTGAAGTCCGGTGCGGAATGTCGTCCGAACACGGCGCATGTGATTAACCATGACAAAGACGAAGATCCGACGAACGCTACTGCCTACGATTCCTGTCCCGGTGCATTGAGCAAGACTGCCATCGACACCAACGGTGACGGAAAGGTTGGCTTCGACGACATCGACTCCGATACGGATGGCCAAGGCAACGTTACGTACACTGCCGCCTATGACGTGACGGTTAAGAGCTTTGATGACCTTAACGAATACGTTTACCCGGTGCCCACCGATACCCCGAAACTGCCCAAGGGGGCGAAGCTCACCGGTGCGGAGGTGTACTTCACTGATGAATACACGTCCAAGGACAAGCAACCAGGAAGCACGCCTTCGTGCGTGGTAAAGCCCGACGTGCTGCAAACGGGAAGCTTCCGGCTAGGCAACTGTGACCGAGTACGTTCCGAGGACTCCCCAGAAATGTGGGAAAAGCGCACCATCGACGCAGTTGGACGGCAGGCTACCAAGAATGGCGACGGCACTCATCGGTACCGAGTCAAACTGAAGTTCACCCTTGATAAGGCAGAATACGATAAAGCTCGAACTGAATCGGCCGGAGGCGGAGAAGGTGGCGTCACACCCGGTGACGGTGCGGGCACACCAGCGTGCAGTGCAGAGCGCGGCGGCTTCGCCAATAGCGTGAAGATGGGCGACCTCGAAGACGAGGGTTGCTATCCCGGACCCGATAGGACCCGCTTCTACCTATGGAAGGTCGATTCGGACTCCGCAGGAAACATCACTACTATCCCCGCGCGCGACGGCGACAAATACGGGGCACAGTTCGCGATCTACGACCAAGACCCCACGGGGCCGACGGCGAACAAAATTGCCGACCTCAAGGTCACAGAGGATGGAAAATACCTCTGGACTGAGCTGGACTACGGAACCTACTTCTTGTTGGAGACGAAGTCGCCGGACGGCTATCAACTCTTGCCTACCCCGGTGAAAATCAGCATCAAACGAGATGCCAATGGCAAGACGATCGTGGAGTCGGACCAGCAGAACGCACTGTTTGCTGCGTCTAAGCCGAGTGACCTGCCACAGGACTATCCAGATGGTGCATGGCTGCAGGTGGCCAATGTGCACCAGGGCGTGATGCCAAAGACCGGTGGCGACGGTGTGATGCTGCCCATTCTCGCGGGGCTTCTCATCGCAGCCACAGGAGCCATGGGCATACGCCGACGACTGAACTAACCCTGACGTGCACAAATTCTAAAGAGGAGAACAATGTTTCACCCCAGTACCCCAGGCCGGTGCCGAGATGGACCCGGGTGGGCACGATGACCTGAAGCCAAGAAACCACATTGCTCACACAAGGATCCGTTACGAAGGCGCGCAGTGTTCACCGCAAGTAGCTCGCCACGAGTGTTGCCAACCATGTGCCCTCGACCACTCGGATCAACTTCCACTACTCATTCACTTGTAAGAAAGAAGGACTTTCATGTCTAACGCAACTGTCGGCAAGCGCGTAGGCGCGCTGTCCGCTGCATTCGCTATCGCACTGGCTGCCGGCACCGTCGGCGCCGAAGTAGTCTACGAGGCCCCGACCGCACAGGCGCAGGCCGTCAGCACCATCGACAACAACCAGCCACTTTCCCTTACCCTGCACAAGCTCATCGGCGCTGAGGGCGAGCAGGGCAACGGAACCGCGATTGACAATCCCTCTGGTGAGCCAGCCGAGGGCGTCAAGTACAAGATTGAGCTGGTTCAGCCACTGAACAACAGCGGCGACTGGGAAAAGGCACGCAAGATTACCGACCCTTCCAAGGCAACGGCTTGGAACGGCGACGGTGCATACTCCAACGAAGGCACCACCGGTGCAAATGGCACCCTGAAGTTCGAAAACTTGCCAAAGGGTCTCTACAAGGTCACCGAAACCCAAGTCCCGGCTGATTCGGGTCTGGTGCCCGGTGCTCCGTTCCTGGTATATGTGCCGATGACCAACTCGGACAACAAGAGCTGGATCTATGACGTTCACGCGTACCCGAAGAACTCCAAGGTGACAATCACCAAGGAAGTTGAGGACAAGAACGCACAGGCAGGCCAGGACTACAAGTACACGATCACCACGGGCGTTCCGGCTGTTGCTAAGAATTCCACGCTGAAGAAGTACATCGTCAAGGATGTACTTGATCCGAAACTGGACGCTGTAAACGCCACTGTCGAGGTGAAGTACGGAGAGTCCGCTGACAAGGCTCAAGCATTGGTGGCAGGCACCGACTACCAGTTGGTAAAGGACCGCCAGGAGATCAAGGTCGAATTCACCGAAGCTGGCCGCGATAAGCTGAAGTCCACCGACCTCGTGTTCACCACCATCAAGACCAAGACCAACGGCTTCATCGAGCACGTTCCCAACGACGCAACGCTGATCACCAATAACGGCTCTTCCGAACACGACACTGAGAAGAAGTCGGATAAGGTTCACACCTACTGGGGCAAGGTCACCATCAACAAGACCGACGGCAACGATGAGAACAAGAAGCTGCAGGGTGCAGAGTTTGAGTTGGTGCAGTGTGTCGATGACGGCAACGGGGCCTGGAAGAAGAAGGAAGGCACCGATCCGCTGAACGTCCAGGGCCAGGACAAGTGGACCACCAACGACCAGGGCACTGTCACCATCGAGGGCGTACACGTTACCGACTTCGCCAACAACCAGGCCGACGAAGAGACCAACTACTGCTTGCACGAGACCAAGGCACCTGAAGGCTACGTGGCCAACGATGCGCTTGAGCACTTCGAGCTGAAGAAGGGCGATGTGGATGATAACGGTACGCCGACCGCCGACATCAAGTACACCGCCAACATCAAGAACTACACCGACGAAAACCACCTGCCGAACACCGGTGGCGCAGGCTTCTGGGCCATTGTTCTGGCTGGTTTGGCGATTATCGGTGGCGGTTTCTACGCAGCTCGCCGAAGCACCCAGCAGTAGGGGCTAGGCAGTTCGAACGGGAAAGCAACGGACATGACAAGCACAATTGGTAAGCATCGAAAGAGCGCACCGCGATCGCTCTTTCGTCGCACCTTCCTCCCCATCCTTTTAGTGGTGGTGGGGCTGCTTGTCATGCTTTATCCCGTTTACGCCACGCAGTGGAACAACCACCAGCAACAAAAGATCGCGGAAAAATACGAACAAGACTTGAAGGAAACGGATCCTCAAGTCCTTAGTCGAGCGGTAGAGGAAGCCCGCAGGTATAACACGACGCACAAGGACGGACCGATCCTGGATCCGTGGCTGGCTCGCGTCAGCGAGGATAACCCCGCATACGAAGAGTATCTTTCCCAGCTCTCTGGGCAGAGCGCCATGAGCCAGGTGGTTATCCCGTCCATCGAATCGCGCCTACCCGTTTACCACGGGACCTCCGACGAGGTTCTGCAAAAAGGTCTTGGGCACCTCTATGGATCCTCCTTACCTGTAGGTGGGAAGGGAACTCACGCGGTTATTACAGGCCATACAGGTCTGTCCAACGCCACACTGTGGGATGACCTCGTGGACGTGCGGAAGGGCGATGCGGTCTACGTGTCGACCTTCGGCGAGAAGATGAAGTACGAGGTGTACGACACAGAGGTTGTCTTGCCGGACGAGGTCGACAGCCTCAAAACCCGACCAGACGAGGACCTACTGACCCTCATCACTTGCACCCCCTACGGTGTGAATACCCACCGGCTCCTGGTGCACGCCCACCGCGTTCCAATGGATGAGGACGAAGGCAACGTGTTCGATGATCGCGGCAAGCTGATGCAGTGGTGGATGTGGCTACTGCTCGCCGCCGCAGTGTTGATCATCGCACTGATTACTTGGTGGTTCCTTCGCGAGCGGAAGAAGCAGAAAGCCAGACGATCCGAACAGGTAGTAGGCGAAGAAGAAATGGAAGAGGAATAAGCCGTGAACCTCATGAATACCGCGTCACAAGTGCAGCGGGCGCCGGTGCACCGTGCCGGGCTGCGCCGCTCCGTGTTCGGTTTGGGCGCAGTCGTGGCTCTGGTCGGCACTCCGCTCGTTGCCCCCGCTCCTGTCGTGCCGCAGGCTATCGCGAAGCAGCACACCATCACAGGCCAGGTCGAAGGCCTGGATGTGAAATTTATTGATGCCACCCGTCTCGGTACTCTCACTGTGGTGAAAAGCGAACCAAATTGGTGGGACGACCGAGGGGGCAAGAAACCCTTTGGGCCTATCGACAACATTCGCTTCACAGCGCAGCGTGTCCAGGGGATTGACCTCACTACCGAGAAGGGGATGAAACAGGCGAAGCGGCTCTCGGTAGCTGATGCTCGTCGGCGGGGATTCGATAGAACCTTTGAGGCGTACACAGATAGTTCCGGTAAGGCAGTGTTCACCGGTCTCCCGGTCGGCTTGTACTTGGTCACAGAATACGAGGGCGCGGATCCCACTAAGGAATACCGCCAGTCCAGTCCTTTCCTCATCACGATCCCTATCGGAGAAACCGGCAGCTGGAACTACAACGTGACGGTGAATACGAAGCCGAAGCCGGAGGACGATCCCGGAACGCCTCCAGATAAGCCAGGAACGCCGCCGGACGATCCCGGAACGCCTCCGGATAAGCCCGGGACGCCGCCCGATAAACCAAGCACTCCAGGTACCCCGCCGCCGGAGCACCCGGATACTCCAGCACCGCCAAATAGCCCAGGCGGTGGCCATGAAGGCGGCGAGTCTTCAAGCATCATCGATCGACTGGCACAAACCGGAGCGCATCTGTGGTGGGTGGCGCTCATCGGAGCCATGCTCGTTGTTTTGGGTGCATTTACCTTGCTTCGCCGCCGACGTGATCTGGCTGAATCGCAGGCGAATTAAAGTAACTGTGGGAACATTCCCACAGTGCAGAAACTTCTATAAGTATGGAAGAAAAACCTCATCCTACCCCGCGGCATATTCTCAACGTGCCGCGGTTTTTCATGCTCTTGGCCGTGTTCACCTTAATGCCCAGAATACCCAGCCAAAGTGTCCGCCTTCTGACAGGATCGGTGGCATGACGTACCCTCACTACGGCTCGCCTGCCCCTATGCCCGCCTACGGGTATGCCCCGCCGCCGCAAACCGGCCAAGACTCTCGCTTCATGCCTTTGCTGATCGGCTGGCTAGCTGCCTTCCTTATGCCGATCGTGTACTGCGTCTTGCGCTTCGTTTTCTATGGCAAGGACTGGGTGGGGATCCTTCTGGTCGCAGCCGCGGTCGGCCCGCTTTTCTTCGGCATCCAATGCCTCCTCAACTTCGTTGCGCTCGCGATCCCGAAGTGGTGCAATGATTCCCTCGCCATTTTTTGGAGCGGCATGCTCGTCTGGTGGGGCGGCGGGGCGGCTTTCGCGGTGGTGCCAGGGTGGGATTTTCGCGAGGAAATCCGGGAGTACGGAGAGAAAGCTTGGCCCACCGGGGGACCTAATGGCCGGGATGTAATGACCGCGGAAGATGGGCAGCGCTACATCGAAATCCTCGATACCTGGCTGGATACCGAAGCGACTCTGCAGCATACTCTCACAATCCCCACCTTGGTCGCGCTGGCTGGAATCGCCATCGTCGTCATTGGCGTGGTCGTGGCCGCCACGAACCCTGCTCGTCCAACTGTCGCCTATGCGCCGCACTGGCCGGGTAGGCCCTACTAGTTTCGTGCACTAGTTGCTCTCTTAGCCATGACGCCACCTCGATCCCAGCGAGCCCGCGTGGAATAATGGGGCTCATGGCAGCTACTAAATTGGATGGAAAACTCTACCGCGACGAGATCTTCGCCGACCTGGAACAGCGTGTCGCCGCGCTGAAGGAAAAGGGCGTGACTCCCGGCCTGGCCACCGTGCTGGTGGGCGACGATCCGGCTAGCCACTCCTATGTGCGTATGAAGCACAAGGACTGCGAGCAGATTGGCGTGAACTCCATCCGCAAGGACCTCCCGGCGGACGTTTCCCAGGAAGAGCTCAACGCAGTCATCGACGAGCTGAACGCTGACGATGCCTGCACCGGCTACATCGTGCAGCTGCCGCTGCCGAAGCATCTGGATGAAAATGCTGTGCTTGAGCGCATCGACCCGGACAAGGATGCCGATGGCCTGCACCCGGTGAACCTGGGCAAGCTGGTGCTCAACGAGCCCGCCCCGCTGCCCTGCACCCCCAACGGTGCGATCCACCTGCTCCGCCGCTTCGGCGTGGAGCTGAACGGTGCGAAGGTTGTAGTCATCGGCCGCGGAGTGACGGTCGGTCGCCCGATCGGCCTGATGCTCACCCGCCGCAGCGAGAACTCCACTGTCACCCTGTGCCACACCGGCACGAAAGACCTGGCGGCGGAGACGAAGGCTGCGGACGTTATCGTGGCCGCCGCTGGTGTGCCGCACATGCTGACCGCAGATATGGTCAAGCCCGGTGCTGCCATCCTGGACGTGGGAGTGTCCCGCGGCGAGGACGGCAAGCTGAAGGGCGATGTGCACCCGGACGTGTGGGAAATCGCCGGCGCTGTTTCGCCCAACCCTGGGGGAGTGGGGCCACTGACCCGTGCCTTCCTCGTGCGCAATGTCGTCGAGCGTGCGGAGAATCTGCTGCGTGACTAATCGCTCCCGCCCCGCCCGCATTGGGGATGCGCGCCTGCGCTTACTCGATAACCCCCACGACCGGAATAACCCGCCATCCAGGCTCTCCCGTACTGTGCAGATGGCGCTTCTGGGGCTGTTCGTGTTGATGCTGCTGGCTGTCATCGCCCTTTTGCTGGTGGACAGGTGGCGTCGCGCCAGCGTGATGCTGGGCAGCGCTATGCTCTACCTGGCCGTCCTGCGCCTACTTCTGGATTCCCGCGTGCTGGGAATCCTGGCGGTGCGTTCACGCCGCTTCGATACGGCCTTCACCGCGGCAATCGGATTCGGCATTCTGTGGATTGCCGTGAGCGTCGACCCGCTGGTGAGTTAATTCAGCGTAGCTGCGGGGACAGAACTTCCCTCGGCAATGATCTCCGCCTTAGCCAGGAATTTCGTTAACACCTGACCCATCTGCCGCGACTCGATCAGAAACCCGTCGTGACCAGTGGGGGAGGTGATTTTCGACATGCCAATGAAGTCGCCCAGGTTGCGTGAAAGGTGTTCCTGCTGGTGCAGCGGGTACAGAATATCGGTATCCACGCCCACCACCATCGTCGGTACTTTGCACGACCCTAGAGCTGCATTCATGCCACCCCGACCCCGACCTACATCATGCCTGTTCAGGGCATCCGTCAGTACCACATAGCTGCCTGCATCGAAGCGTGCGACCAATTTCTCTGCTTGGCGGTCTAGATAGCTCTCTACCGCGAAGCGCTGCTGTGGGTCGCGGTAGGGGCCGTAGGGGTTCTCATTCCGCTGCGGATCCACCCCGAAGCGTTCGTCTACTTCCAGCTCTCCGCGATAAGTCAGGTGCGCAATCCGACGTGCCTGCCCCAGGCCGTGTGATGGCACCTCGCCCGTGGAGTAGTAATCGCCGCCATGCCAGGCCGGGTCCGCTTCAATAAAGCGAATCTGGCTGGACTGCAAGCCGATCTGCCAGGCCGACGCGCGTGCGCTTACCGCGATGGGTAATGCTGCGTTGATCATGTGCGGGTACATGAGCGACCACTCAAGCACCCGCGCCCCGCCCATCGAAGCGCCGATAAGGGCATGGATCCTTGTGACGCCGATACGCTCCAGCAACTGCCGCTCTGCCACAACCATGTCGCGGATCGATAGACCGGGGAATCGCGAACCCCATGCCTTGCCATCGGGATGTGGCGAGCTAGGCCCAGTGGACCCCTGGCATCCGCCCAGCACATTCGCGCACAGCACCAAATAGCGGGTGGTATCGATCGGCTTATTCGGGCCGACCATGTCCGCCCACCAGTCAGCGGCATTGCCGTCGCCAGTCAGGGCATGTTCGATCAGTACAACAGGTCGTTCCTCCGGGGACAGTCCCGGCTCGGGACCTGCGGAGAACTCGGCATAGTCCGCGTCGCCCTCAGAAGAGTCGTAGAACGCGAAGAAACGGAGTTCGGCGTCAACAATAGTCACACCCGCCTCCGTGACAACGTCGCCGATCGGCACCGTGCGCGACGTACCAGAAGCGGGGAGGAACTCGGGGTTCATGAGGTATCAGCCCAGTAAATTGTGTGTTCTAGATAGCCTCGAAGCCGCGCTTGAGGTCATCGATGATGTCGGTGATGTCCTCGATACCCACGGACAGGCGGACGGTCGCATGGGAGACACCAGCACGAGCCAGGCCGGTCGCGTCGGACTGGGAATGCGTGGTGGTGGCTGGGTGCACCACCAGGGAACGTACATCGCCGACATTCGCTAGGTCGGAGTGCAGCTGTAGGGCGTCGATAAAAGCCCATGCCTTCTCCTTGGCTTCCTCCGAGTTCGGGTCATTTACCTGGAGGTCGAAACTCAGGACGGAGCCCGTGTACTCCAACCCCAACTCTTCTTTGACCTTGAACCAGGGGGAGGCAGGCAGACCCGCGTAGTTCACTGTGGCAACCTGCGGCTGGTCGGCCAGGAACTCGGCCACGGCCTTTGCGTTTTCATTGTGCTTGGCGATGCGCAAGGTCAGCGTATCTAGACCTTGAGCCACGACCCAGGCGTTAAAGGCGGAGAGAGTGGCGCCCGTATCGCGGATAATGCCGGCGCGGAGCTTCATGCCGAAGGCAGCCGGGGCCAGATCCACGTACTTGAGGCCGTGGTAGGCCGGATCCGGGTTGACGAAGCCGGGGAAGACTGGCTGGCCGTCGCGCTCGACGGACCAGTCGAAGGAGCCGCCATCGACGATGATGCCACCCAGACCGGAGCCGTTACCCGTGTAGAACTTCGTCAGAGAGGCCACCACAATATCGGCGCCGAGCTCCAACGGACGGACCAGTGCAGCGGTAGCCAGGGTGTTATCCACGATCAGCGGAACGCTGTTGTTGTGCGCAACCTCCGCCACAGCCGGGATGTTCAACACATCGGCCTGGGGGTTTGCGAAGGTCTCGGCGAAGAAGGCCTTGGTGTTCGGGCGGACGGCGGCCTGCCAGGATTCCGGGTCGTCCGGGTTGTCCACAAAAGTCGTTTCGATTCCCAGCTTTGGCAAGGTGTGCTGCAGCAGCGTCTCGGTGCCGCCGTACAGACGCGGGGAGGCGACGATGTGGTCGCCGGTGCCAGCGAGGTTGAGGATTGCGGCGGTTTCGGCAGCCATGCCCGAGGCGAATGCCACTGCGTGCACGCCGTCTTCTAGGGAGTTCAAGCGGTTCTCCAGCGCTTCTACCGTGGGGTTGGTCAGGCGCGAGTAAATCGGTCCGAGGTCTTCTAAGTGGAAGCGCTGCTTGGCGTGCTCGGCATCGTTGAAGACGTAGCTGGAGGTGAAGTGGATCGGCAGGTTACGGGCGCCGGTATCGCCGACAGGTTGGCCAGCGTGGATCTGGCGGGTGGCGAAGCCCCACTTCTCTGCGTTTTCGTTGTTGTACTTGGGCATTGGGTGCGATCCTTTGGGGTGTGTCGTTTTGCTTGTTATTTGGGTTTGTTGCTTTACGACGATAGACCGACATGCCATAAAAGTAAACCGCTCTGTCTACTTTTTTCTTCTCGACGCCATAAAATGCCAGGTAGTGGCGTGTTTAGCGCCTAGAAGTTATCCGTACCGCTTAGTCTATATTTGTATGGTTTGGTTGCAGGGGATAGCTCCGGGGGTTGCGGGGGAATGTCGCTAAAACGGGAATCTGTTATTAGAAGCCGTTGTCAAAACTCTAAAAGGCCTGGTCAGGAAGCTGCAACAAATTGTGTTTTGTGTAGACGCGTTACAGATTCCCGATCTAGCGACATTCGCAGCGTGAACGGGGAGGAGAGGGAGGAAACTGTGCATGAAGAAACCCCGGCGCCGGCATCCTAATGCCAGCTCCGGGGTAAAACTCGCAGCAATACTACTTGTTGGAGTTTAGGCCGTCGATGATCTCGTTGAAGGTCGCGGACGGACGCATCACTGCGAACGTCTTCTCGTCATCTGGCCAGTAGTAGCCGCCCAGATCCACCTCGTGCCCCTGAACATCCAGCAGCTCCTGGGAAATCTTCTCCTCGTTGGCCTCGAGGGCGTCAGCAACAGGCTTGAAGATCTCTGCCAGCTCCGCGTCGCGAGTCTGGTCAGCTAGCTCACGTGCCCAGAATTTCGCCAGGTAGAAGTGAGAGCCGCGGTTGTCGATCTCGCCGACCTTGCGGGACGGGGACTTCGACTCGTTCAACAGCGCCTCGGTAGCGGCATCCAGAGCATCGCCCAGAATAGGGGTGCGTGGATTGTTATCCGTCTCCTGCAGTTTGCGCAAGGACTCCGCCAGAGCCAGGAACTCGCCCAGAGAATCCCAGCGCAGGTGGTTCTCCTCGGTCAGCTGAGCCACGTGCTTCGGAGCGGAACCGCCGGCACCCGTCTCAAACAGGCCACCACCGGCGATCAGCGGAACCACGGACAGCATCTTTGCGGACGTGCCCAGCTCCATGATCGGGAACAGGTCAGTCAGATAATCGCGCAGCACGTTACCCGTGACCGAAATAGTATCCTCACCAGCACGGATGCGGTCGATGGACAGCTGCATTGCCTCCTCCGGAGACAGGATGCGGATGTCCAGATCCGCGGTGTCGTGATCCTTCAGGTAGGTCTCTACCTGCTTCTTCACGTTCATGTCGTGCTCACGCTTTGGATCCAGCCAGAACACTGCCGGGGCGCCGGTAGCGCTAGCGCGCGTCACAGCCAGCTTCACCCAATCCTGCAGCGGAATGTCCTTGGTCTGGCATGCGCGCCAAATATCGCCCTCGGAGACCTCGTGCTCCATCAGTACGTCGCCGGCCTCGTTCAGAACCTGCACGCGCCCCTCGGCCGGAATGCGGAAAGTCTTGTCGTGCGAACCGTACTCCTCGGCCTTCTGCGCCATCAGGCCGACATTCGGGACGGTGCCCATCGTCGTCGGGTCGAAGGCGCCGTTCTTGCGGCAGTCATCGATAACTACCTGGTAGATGCCTGCGTAGGAGGAATCAGGCAGAACCGCTAGCGTATCCTGCGTCTCATTGTTCTTGTTCCACATCTGGCCAGAGGTGCGGATCATAGCCGGCATGGAAGCATCCACGATCACGTCGGAAGGAACGTGCAGGTTAGTGATGCCCTTGTCGGAGTTCACCATCGCCAGATCCGGGCCATCAGCCAGAGCCTTGTCAAAGGCCTCGCGGATCTCTGCGGCACCTTCGACCTCGCCAGCGTCCAGCGAATCCAGGATTGCGCCCAGGCCGTTCTCGCCATTCAGGCCAGCCGGCAGCAGCTGGTCACCGTACTGCTCGAAGACATCGCTGAAGTAAGCACGCACGGCGTGGCCGAACATGATCGGGTCGGAGACCTTCATCATCGTGGCCTTCAGATGCACGGAGAACAGCACGTCCTCCGCCTTCGCGCGTGCCACCTGAGCCCTGAAGAAAGTGCTGAGAGCATCGGCACGCATAACGGTGGCGTCAATAATTTCCTTGTCCAAAACCGGCAAGGATTCCTTGAGCACCTGCGTCTCACCGTTCGGCTTGACCAGCTGGATGCGCAGGGTGTCATCACCATCGATGATGACGGACTTCTCGTTGTGGCGGAAGTCATCTGCCTCCATCGTCGCGACGTTCGTCTTCGACTCTGGCGACCACTTACCCATGGAGTGCGGGTGCTTGCGGGCAAAGTTCTTCACGGCCTTCGGCGCGCGACGGTCGGAGTTACCCTCACGCAGCACCGGGTTCACAGCAGAGCCCTTCACTGAATCGTAGCGAGCCTGTGCATCGCGTTCCTCGTCCGTCTTTGGCTCAGCCGGGTAGTCCGGCAAGTCGTATCCGGCCTTCTGCAGCTCCGCGATGGCGGCCTTCAGCTGCGGGATCGACGCGGAGATATTCGGCAGCTTGATGATGTTCGCATCCGGGGTCTTGGCTAGTTCGCCGAGCTCAGCCAGAGCGTCGTCAACCTTCTGCTCCTCGGGCAGCACATCGGAGAACGCGGCAAGGATACGGGCGGCCAGTGAGATATCGCGGGTCTCCACCTCCACTCCAGAGGTAGAAGCAAAAGCCTCCACGATTGGCTTCAAAGAATAAGTCGCCAAGAGTGGGGCTTCGTCGGTGCGGGTGTAGATGATCTTTGCCATGTGGCGTTCGTCTCCCAGCCTCTAGTTAGTTAGTTGATCTTTTCGTGGTTTACGATCCAAGAATACGGCAAATAGCAAACCCGTGAATGATACGGGGTTACCGCCCACCGCGCGGCCAGTTTGTGGTTAAAGAGCAAAAATATTTTTTGTTACACCCACCCGCCGCCCAACCTACCCATGAAAGCAAGCGATGCCTGTGAATCGAATCCGCCAAAATAGCTCTAAATCTCGCCTAACCAAGCTGCCATCGCGCCGCCCTATACCGCGCCAAACGGAGATTTCCACCCGCCACCGTTATATAGCCATGATTGCGATGGCTCTGGGTGGTTTCGGTATCGGTACGACTGAGTTCGTGGCAATGGGGCTGCTGAACCTCATCGCGGATGACTTTTCCATCACCGAGGGGGAGGCCGGCCACGTAATCTCTGCCTATGCGCTGGGAGTGGTCATTGGCGCTCCGCTGATTACGACGCTTACGGGTTCAATTCCGCGCCGACGCCTGGCATTGATCCTTATGGGGGCTTTCGTTATCGGCAACGGCCTCAGCGTCTTTGCACATTCCTATTGGGTGCTGATGATTTCGCGCTTCATCGCAGGTTTCCCGCATGGTGCCTACTTCTCCGTTACCGCGCTGATCGCGGCGTCGATGGCCCCGAATGGCAAGCGTGGTAAGGCAGTGGCGTTGACGGGCATGGGACTTTCAATCGCCACGGTTATTGGCGTGCCAGTTGCGCAGGGCTTGGGTTCTGCCCTTGGGTGGAACGCGGCTTTCGCGATGGTTGCGGTCATCGGCATCATTACCTTCATTGCGCTGTGGTTCACGGTTCCGCACATGACGTTGATGCCCCGCACGAAGCCGATCACCGAGCTTGGCGCACTGGTTAATTCGCAGGTTCTTATGACGTTGGCTATCGGCACTGTTGGCTTCGGCGGTATGTTCGCGGTCTACACCTATATCTCGTGGACGCTGACGGAGAACGCGGGCTTCAACGCTGACCTGATCTGGATTCCGCTGATGGTCTATGGCATTGGCATGGTCATCGGTACGTACATCGGTGGCGTGTTGGCTGACCGGAACCTGGAGTATGCGATCCTTGGCACTCTGCTGACCTTGATCGTGGTGCTGTCCGCTTTCTACTTCCTGTCGCACAACGCAGTGCTGGGAATCATAAACTTCGGAGTAATCGGACTTTTGGGTTCCACCCTGGTGCCGAACCTGCAAACCCGCCTGATGGATGTGGCGGGCGATGCTCAAACCCTCGCTGCGGCGCTGAACCACTCCGCGCTGAATATGGCCAATGCGGCCGGTGCAGCGGTGGGCGGCGCCGTCATCTCCGCTGGTTATGGATATTCCACCCCGGCCCTAGCCGGTGCTGTGATGGCTGCCTGCGGCGCACTGCTGTGGGTTCCTGCCTACTTCTTACGACGCCGTCAGCTTGCGGCTGCTCGCGGGTAGATTCTTCGCGCTGCGCTACTGGCGCACTCGTCGGGGTGGTTGTCTGACCTACTTAGTAGGGTAGGGCGCATGAAGTCTTTGACTATTGCGACGGTGAACGTCAACGGTATCCGTGCCGCGGCGAAGGTGCGTCACGAGGATAATCAGGGGATCCTGCCGTGGCTGGAAAATACTCCGGCCGACGTGGTGTTGATGCAAGAGGTGCGCGCGGATGAAAAGCAGACGCGCGCTGCGCTGGAATCTGTCTTGGACGAGTGGCATCTGGAACAGGCGCCTGCAGCCGCAAAGGGACGTGCCGGGGTGGCCATTCTGTCCCGCATACCACTGCGAGAAGTGCAGGTTGGCTTTGGGGACGAGGAGTTCGCTGACTCTGGCCGCTATATAGAGGCCACGGTGGATGTCGGCGACCTGCCGGTGCGCGTGGCTTCCCTGTACTTGCCCAGCGGTGCGGCGGGGACGGCAAAGCAGGATGAAAAGTACCGTTTCTTGGATTCTTTCGGCGAGTACCTCAACAACCGCGCTGGGCAGGGGGAGCTGGTTATCGGCGGCGATTGGAATATTTGCCACCGCCGCGAAGACCTAAAGAATTGGAAGACCAACCGTAAGAAGTCGGGCTATCTGCCGGACGAGCGAGCCTTTATGGATTCCGTCCTGGGCACCTTCCCAGATGAAGCAACTCAGGTTGCGGACGCAGAGGACGCGGGCCGCAATGGCAACCCCGCTGGCGTGGCCGGGGACTTCTTCGGTGCGGTTGATTACGCGCCGGGCGAGATCGCTGCAGCTCGCCTGGCAGCCGGCGCTGCAAAGGATCCGCAGTATTTCGATGTCATGCGTCGGGTATTACCGGAGCAGGCCGGCCCGTACTCCTGGTGGACTTACCGCGGTCAGGCTTTCGACACCGACGCGGGCTGGCGCATCGATCTGCAGGTGGCCACCCGCGGCATGCTGGAGCGCGCACTCAGCGCGAACAATGTGTGGGTTGACAAAGCCGCAGCTTACGACCAGCGCTGGTCCGACCACTCACCGGTGTTGGTGGAGTACACATGCTAACCGTCCTCTACGTCCTGGGGCTTACCGCGGAGTCAATGACGGCTGCGTTGGCTGCAGGTCGACAGCGGATGGACATGTTCGGCGTCATGCTCATCGCCTCAGTGACTGCCTTCGGTGGTGGAACGGTGCGCGACCTGCTGCTTGGCCACTACCCGCTGCGTTGGGTGAATGAGCCGATCTTCTTAGCCATCGTATTGGTCGCAGCATTGGTGACGGTGTTGGCGAGCTTCCTGATGGATTATTTCCGCACTATCTTCTTGGTGCTGGACGCGGTTGGCCTTTCCACCTTCGCGATTCTGGGCGCACAGGTGGCTTTGGAGATGGGGCATAGCCCACTGATTGTCGTGGTTTCCTCCGTGGTTACGGGCGTATTCGGCGGTGTGCTGCGCGATGTTCTGTGTGACCGGGTACCGCTGGTGTTCAACGAGGAGCTCTATGCCTCCATCGCCATCTTGGTCTCGGTGTTGTACATGAGCATGCTGCACTTTGACCTGGATCAGACGATCGGCAGCCAATTCGTCATCGTCATCTGCCTGTTCTTTGCCTTTGGCCTACGTCTGTTGGCGATTTTCTACCGCATTTCCTTGCCCGTGTTTGAGTACCAAGAACGGGAATATGTACGCGACCCCGCTGGCCGATTGACTATGTGGGCGCTCAACAAGGCTGGCGTGCGCCGCCGGGAAATGCGCAGGCGCAGCGTAGGAGCGCCGCGAGGACCGAAAGACAAGAAGAGCAAGAGGAAGCGTAGAAGACTAAACCGGTTCGAACTGGTTGACCGGGGAGAATTCGAATACGAGGACGACGGGGCGTCCGAAAGCCCGACCACCGACCCCGAAACCCGCGACGAGTAAGGTTACCTACTATGAACCAACCTGCGAAGAAACAGCGCGTCGTCTCCGGCCTGCAGCCGACCAGCGATTCCTACCACCTGGGTAACTACCTGGGAGCGGTCAAACAGTTTATCCAGCTCCAGGACGATTACGAGACTTTTTACTTTATCCCCGATCAGCACGCAATCACCGTGCCCGGTTATAACCCCAAGGATCTGCGCAAACGTACCCTCGCGGGGGTAGCACAGCTATTGGCCCTGGGTATCGACCCGGAGCGGTCCACTTTGTACGTACAGTCCCACGTGCCGGAACACGCTCAGCTGGCATGGGTATTGATGTGCATCACCGGCGACGGCGAAGCGCGCCGAATGACACAGTTCAAAGACAAGTCCGCCAAGCAGGGCGGGGATAACACGACCTCTGGTCTGTACGCGTACCCCATGCTGATGGCTGCGGATATTCTGCTGTACCGCCCGCACCTGGTTCCAGTTGGCGAAGATCAGCGCCAGCACCTCGAGCTCACGCGCAACCTGGCAGAGCGTTTTAACTCCCGGTATAAGAAGACCTTCGTAGTGCCAGAGGGGTTCATTCCCGAGGGGGCAGCGAAGATCTACGATCTGCAGAACCCGACGGCCAAGATGTCGAAGTCCACGGATAACCCCAAGGGCCTAATCAACCTGCTGGATGACCCGAAGGTATCGGCAAAACGCATTCGCTCGGCGGTTACCGACAACGACGGCGAGATTCGTTATGACAAGGAAAACAAACCGGGCGTATCGAACCTGCTTGTTATCCAGTCGGCGCTGGGGGATAAGAGCATCGACGAACTCGTAGAGGGCTACCAGCAGGCCGGCTCCGGTTACGGCGACCTCAAAAAGGACACGGCGGAGGTGCTGGAGGCGTTCTGTTCTCCACTGCGTCAGCGCTTTGACGAGTACATGGCCGACCCCGCGGAGCTGCACCGCATCCTCGCGGCAGGTGCGGAACGCGCCCGCGAAATTGCAGCCAAGACAATCGAGCAAGTTTACGAGCGTGTAGGTTTCCTGGCTGAACAGTAAAGCGCGGCGGCTCTCGCCGTGCTTTACTAATGTGAGAATCTTCGAGACGACCGGAAGGAAGGGCCGTCCCCTTGGCGACCACCGACCCCGATAAGAAAAACCTGGACTCCTACGGTGTGGAGCGATCCCGCAAAGACGAGCCGGGGCCGCTGGACAAGTACCGCGAAAAGTGGCCATGGCTGGATCATGTGCTGCGAATGCAAGATCGCTATTCCGAGCAAGGCGGTAACCAGTACGCAGCTGGCATTACCTACTTCTCCGTGATGACGATCTTCCCGCTTATGATGCTGACCCTGGCAGTGCTGGCCATGATCCTGGCAGGTAATGAGAAGCTGCTGAATGAAGTCATGGACAAGGTCGCCAATATGGGCGACGGCAACATGGGCGAAGTTCTAAAGACAATCATTGAGCAGTCCATTGAACAGCGAAACTCGGTGTTCTCCATTGGTCTGCTGTTAGCGCTGTGGACCGGACTGGGGTGGATTGCGCACCTGCGTATGGGCGTATCCGAGATGTGGAAGGTACCAGGCCAGGCGGACAGCTTCCTCTCCGGCAAGATTAAGGACCTGATCGGTCTGATTGGTCTGCTGGTTTCCCTGATTCTTGCCTTCGCGGTAACCACTATCGGTAATTCCGGCCTGACCTCTCAGCTGCTAGACACCGTGGGACTGGCAGACGTCCCTGGCATTCGCTACATCACCTTTGCTGTGGCCCTGGTAGTGGCGTTGATCGCCAACTTCTTAGTTTTCTTCTGGATGATCCTTTACTTGCCACGCACGAAGGTGCCGCGCAAGTCCGCGGTGAAGGCAGCAATCATCGGCGCGGTACTGTTTGAGATCTTCAAACAATTCGCCACCATGTTCTTCTCCAAAGCACTTTCCAACCCGGCGGGCGCGGCCTTCGGCCCGATCATCGGTCTGATGGTGCTTATGTATTTCGTTTGGCGAATCCTGCTGTACTGCTCCGCATGGGCTGCCACCACGCCCGAGTCCCTGGCGAACCTGCGCCCCGAAGCACCCCCGGCAGCCGTTATTCGCGTGCGCCAGGAGGTGCGTACAGGAAGCACGGATGCGAACCGCGCTGGCCTTCTCGGCGTCGGCGCTGCCGCAGGTGTAGTAGCGGGTGGACTGGTTTCTAAGCTCTTCCGTCGCTAGTTAGCTCCAACCAGCAACTCTCCCGGGACGCGGATGCCGCTAGGATCGTTAGACATGATCGACTCTGACATCATCGCGTCCCTTCCCAAGGTAGAACTCCACGACCACCTCGACGGCGGGGTGCGTCCCGCCACCCTGGTCGAGCTCGCCGAGAAAATCGGCTACGAACTGCCCACCACCGACCCCGCAGAGCTGGAGCAGTGGTTCTACGAGGCAGCGAACTCCGGCGACCTGCCCACGTACCTTACGACCTTCGACCACACCACCGCCGTGATGCAGACCGCCGAGGGGCTGGTGCGCATCACTCGCGAGGCAGTTGAGGATCTGGCTGCCGATAACGTGTGCTACGCCGAACTGCGCTACGCCCCCGAACAGCACCAGGCCGATGGCCTTACCTTGCAACAGGTCGTTGAAGCCACCGTGCAAGGCGTTAAGGAAGGCGAGCGGATCGTAGCTGAAAAGGGCGGCCGCATTCACGTGCGTCTCATCCTGTGCGCTATGCGCCACGCCGATCGCTCCGAGGAAATCGCGCAGCTCACGGTCGATAACTACGGTGAGCACACTCCGGGTGAAGGCTATGTCGTCGGTTTCGACATTGCCGGCGCCGAGGATGGTTTCCCTCCGTCGAAGCATGCTGCCGCTTTTGAGTTGCTGCGCCAAAATCTTGTTCCTTTCACCATTCACGCTGGTGAGGCCGCAGGTGTGGATTCTCTTCGTGACGCCCTAGCGCAGGGTGCCCGACGTATCGGTCACGGCGTACGCGTGTACGAAGACTTTAATGCCACCATGAGCGGTATTGAGCTGGGGCAGGTAGCCCGCTTTATGCGCGACCAGCGCATCGCCTTGGAGATCTGCCCGACCTCCAACACACAGACGGGCATCTGCGACGATGTGGCGGAACATCCTTTCGGCCTGCTGTACGAGATGGGCTTCCTGTGCACCGTGAACACGGACAACCGCCTGGTCTCTGGAACCACGATGTCCCGCGAATTCGAGTTATTGGCCGAACACTGTGACCTGGAGCTGTGGCAGCTGTTGGAGCTGACCAGCAATGCGCTGCAGGTGGCCTACTGCGATGAAACTCTGCGCGAAGACCTGGAACGTAACGTGATTTACCCCGCCTACGCCGAGGTCGGCAATAGCCTGCCCGACGATGCTTTGGATGCCGAGGATGGCGAGTTGTCCAGCGGTATGCAGCGGCTGCACGGTCACGGTCAGCCACACGCTGCAGGTGCAGGGGCTGGGCAGCAGGACATTGAATTGTCGATGGAGAACCTCAAGGCCGAGCTGGAAGAGCTGGGGCTTAGCTTGGACGATGACGAGGGTGAAGGTACCGACGATCCTGACGGTTCCGATGGCTCAGAAACCCGCAGCTAGAAGCCTCTGAATGCTTTAAGTTATCTCGCCAGCAGTTGGGCTTTGCCCTTGTGACCTGGCAAGATGCTCTGCATGGCGAATTCTCGGGGAAAGTTGTTCAACCTCCGCCGCACTGCGGCATTGCTGCTCACGATCTGCACTGGCCTGGCTTTGACCGCATGCTCGGAAACCGGTGGCCGTCCGCGGGGAGGATCCTCAGGCGATGGTGGCGGGGGAGTGGATACTCCACGCTACACCGTGGCGATGGTAAGCCACGGCGCACCGGGCGATACCTTCTGGGATCTTGTCCGTGCCGGCGCCGAGGATGCCGCCAAGAAGAACAACCTTGAGCTGCGTTATAGCTCATCCCCGCAGGCGCCGGATCAGGCAAACCTGGTACAGAACGCCATCGATTCCCATGTCGATGGTCTGGCTTTGACCATGCCCACCCCGGAAGCATTGGGGCCGGTGGCTAAGCGCGCATCGCAAGCCGACATCCCCGTGGTCGGTCTGAACTCAGGCATGGAGCATTACAAGAAATACAACCTCAGCGCCTTTTTTGGTCAGGACGAGTCCGTCGCTGGTGAACGCGCCGGTCAGCGCTTGGCTAAGGACGGCGCCAAGAAGGTGCTGTGCGTGATCCACGAACAGGGTAACCCCAGCCAGGAATCCCGTTGCGCAGGCATCAAGAAGGGGCTGAACGGTGGCTCCGTTGAGAACCTCTATGTCAATGGCATGGACCTCACCAGTGTGCAGTCCACGGTGCAGGCCAAGCTGGCACAGCAGAAGGACATCGACTGGGTCATGGGGCTTGTCGCGCCCGTCGCATTGACTGCGGTGCAGGCCAAAGAACAGGCCGGCTCGGATGCGAAGATTTCCACCTTTGATACGAATGCGGAGCTCGTCGCCGCTATCAAGAAGGGCACCGTTCAGTGGGCTGTTGATCAGCAGCCCTATCTACAGGGCTATATGGCCATCGACGCGCTCTGGTTGGCTAAGCGCAATGGTTCGACCGTGGGCGGCGGGCAGCCAGTACTCACCGGGCCGTCGTTCGTGGATAAGTCGAACGTAGATACGATCGCGGATGCCGCCAAGGAAGGCCTACGATGAAGGCTGTGAAACTGCTCAAGCGCCCCGAGTTCACCTCCGTGCTAGGCGCGGTGTTGATCTTCGCGCTGTTCATGTTCGTAGCCCCGTCTTTTCGCTCTTTAGACGCTCTTTCGACGGTGCTCTACTCCAGCTCCACCATGGGTATTATCGCCCTGGCTGTCGGACTGCTGATGATCGGCGACGAGTTCGACCTCTCCTCTGGTGTGGCCGTGACCACTGCCGCCCTGGCCGCCACAATGCTGAACTACAATTTCTGGCTAAACTCCTGGGTCGGCGTGTTCCTGTCGCTCCTGATCGCCTTGGCTATCGGCGCGTTTAACGGGTTTATGGTGATGCGCACTGGCATTCCCTCATTCCTTATTACTCTCGCCGCATTCTTGATGCTGCAGGGCATCAACCTTGCGGTGACGAAAATGGTCACCGGCCAGGTCGCCACACCGTCGATCGCCGATATGGAGGGCTTCGACTCCGCCAAAGCAGTTTTTGCCTCCTCGGTGGATATCCATGGCGTGGAAATTAAAACCATTGTTTTCTGGTGGCTGTTCTTTGTTGCACTGGCCAGCGTGCTGTTGTTCAAGACGCGCTTCGGTAACTGGATCTTCGCCGTCGGCGGTGATGCCGAGGCTGCCCGTGCCACCGGAGTTCCCGTCCGTCGCGTGAAGGTCATCCTTTTCATGTTCGTTGCCTTCGCCGCTTGGTTCGTGGGTATGCACAACCTGTTTGCTTTCGACTCCATTCAGGCCGGACAGGGTGTGGGCAACGAGTTCCTCTACATCATCGCCGCGGTTATCGGCGGCTGTGCGCTCACAGGCGGGCGCGGCACTGCCATCGGTACTGCTATTGGTGCACTGATCTTCGGTATGACGAACCAAGGCATTGTTTATGCAGGCTGGACACCAGATTGGTTCAAATTCTTCCTCGGCGCGATGCTCCTGTTCGCAGTGCTCACCAATAACTCTGTCGCCAAGTTCACTTCTGGGGGTCGTAGCTAAATGTCTTCTTCTATTGACGCCACCCCAGTCATCAGCCTCCGCGATATCACCAAGGACTATGGTGATGTCCACGTGCTGAAGGGCATCAACCTGGATATTTACCCAGGCAAGGTGACCTGCATCCTGGGTGACAACGGCGCAGGCAAGTCCACACTGATCAAGATTCTGGCTGGCCGTCACAAGCACACCAGTGGCGAGTTACTGGTCGATGGGGAGGAGGTTCAGTTCTCTGGCCCGAAGGACGCACTGGAAAAGGGCATTGCCACCGTTTACCAGGATCTAGCGGTCGTGGGGCAGATGTCCGTGTGGCGGAACTTCTTCTTGGGCCAGGAGCTCACCGGTCGCTTCGGTATGCTCCGCGCTGATGAAATGCGTCGCATCACTGCCGAAGAGTTGGAGAAAATGGGCGTGCACCTGGATGATGTCGAGGTGCCCATCGCCAACCTCTCCGGTGGTCAGCGCCAGGTCGTGGCGATTGCACGGGCTGTGTATTTCGGCGCGCGAGTGATCATTCTCGACGAACCCACCGCAGCGCTGGGCGTCAAACAATCCGGCATGGTACTGCGCTTCGTTAAGGCCGCGGCGGAACGTGGGGTGGGAGTGGTGCTGATCACGCACAATCCTCACCATGCATATCTCGTCGGTAGCCACTTTGTGCTGCTGAATATGGGCGAGCAGTCCCTGGACGCGGATTACTCTGAGGTCACGTTGGAACAGTTGACGTTGGAGATGGCCGGTGGTGGCGAGCTGGATTCCCTAAATCACGAGCTCCGGCGCTAAGTGGGTTGGGGTGTTAATCTACGGCGTAGGTAACGATCGTTTGGCCTATTAGAGGCAAGACGCCCGAGTAAGCAAATGGTTTTCTGATGAACAACGAGAACTGGAACAATTGGAATAATTACCATCCGCCGGCACCAGAACCACAGCGTGCGAAGGAAACCTCGCCATGGGTTTATGCCAGTGTCGCAATTGCCGTGATTGCGCTCTTAGTCGGCGGTAGTGTGGCCGCCTTTGCCATCTTGGGCGACAGAAACGACGATGGTGACAGTGAAGCGCCCGCCGTGGCCAGTGAGTCCTCTGCCTCTGCTCCGAGTGGGGCTTCAGAAACAAATGGAGAATCCACCGCTCCCCCGAAGAAGCCGACGCCCGATGCTCCCGAGGATGAAACGGAGAGCCAGGAAAGTAACCGCAGTACTGGCAGCGCCCAGTACTCCTTGAGTCGACATGGATGGGAAGGGAGCTCCGCCCACTGCAACTCAGATGACGAATGGCTCTACGCAGCATACGGAGACGGTGACTATGTGGTTGTCTGCAAGGTCGGACAGAAAGGCGATTACTACTACCGCGGTGATGTCGGTGGGTATGAGCTAGAGAAGGATGTCGATATGGCTTACGCCGATCCAGGTCGGGGGAGCTATCGCGTCCCAGTTGGTGGGGGAACGAGAATCGAGATCAACCAGAAGAGCTTGAAAGTTTTCGAGCATGGCGAGGTGGCCAGCAACGTTCAGTTTGACGAGTACTTCGTAGAGAACCCCTAAACGTCCCATTCTGTAGGGAGGATTCCCCAATTGGGGTCGCCGGAAGGGGAGCCGAATGTAATAATTAGTCGGCTAGTAAACCACGATTTTTCGCAGAAAGATTGAGAGCATCCTTTATGAGTAACCCGAACCCTTACGGTCAGCCGGGGCAGAATTTTGGTGGCCCGAGCCAACCGAATCAACCTAACCAGGCATTCCCAGCGCAGCAGCCGAACCAAATACAGCAGCCACAACAGCCGCAGCAGTTCGGCCCGCAGAACCAGTTCAATCCGCAGGGGCCGAAGGGGCAGTCTCTGCAGTGGAACCAGATGGGTGCGATTGCCGCCGGAGTCTCTGCTCTATTGGTGCTGATCGTCAGCTTCTTTCCATGGGTCGGCCTAACAGCCAAGGCGGATGGAGATAAGGTAACGCTGGGGGTTAACGGTTGGGGTCAAATCTCCACAAGCGGCGCGATATCCACGGAAGATATCCCCAGTGATTTCGGCAACGGAGGCCTCGGTGCCCTGTTTATGATTCTCGTTTTGGGGTTGCTGATTGGCGCGGCGGTTATGTTGTGGTTGAAGGCTCAGCCTCGCATTGCTGTTTTCATGGCGATCGGTTCCGGAGCGCTTTTGCTGATCTGGGGCATCGTGACATTCGTCCAGTTCAACGGTCCATTCAAGGACCTAAAAGACGACCTTGCTGAGATGCAGAAATCGGCTGCAGAGTATGGGGTAGCTCTTGGTACCAAGGCAAGCCTCGATGGTGGCCCTAAGTTCTGGTTGTTTGTCGCAATTCTCCTTGCTTTGGCGATCATCACCCTCGGCGTGATTGCGATCGTCAAGTACGGCCACCTTCTGCAGGGGCCGGGTAACAACAATCCGAACCAGTTCGGTCAGCCGCAGGGTCAGCCGCAGAATCAGCAGGGCCAGCCGGGCAACCAGTTCGGTCAGCCGCAGGGTCAGCCACAGAATCAGCCGGGTAACCAGTTTGGCCAACCGCAGGGTCAGCCACAGAATCAGCCGGGCCAGCCGGGGAACCAGAACCCCTTTAACCAGCCAGGGCAGTAGCTAACCCTGGGCATTAAAAAAGAGCTCACCAGTACATACTGGTAGAGCTCTTTTTGTTGTTTGGCGATATTCCGGCTAGAAGCGCGTAAAGCGCTTGGTCAGGTCTTCTTCCAGTGCCTTCCAGCCCTTGGCCTCCTCGTCAAAGGGGGCGGAGGGCTGCGAATCGGACGGGGAGCCGAGCATGTAAGCCAAGTAGTTCTGCAGCTTGGGGTAGCTCAGCAGAACCTTGTTCACGCTGTCATCACCTGCCCAGTCAGCGGCGTCTGCCAGCAGCTCGTAGGCGCGACCCAACTGGTCGGTATCCACCGCGTCGATGGATTCCGCGATGTCATCGTGCAGGCCGGCGAAGGAGTACTGGTTCGAGTCGTGCACCGTGACTTCCAGTTCACCAGCATTGGCGGCGCTGACAATATCGCCCCACGTCTCCAGCTCTTCGAGGTCGTGATCGTGGGCGTCGATAAGCCACCGCACCAAAGCGCGAGAGTTCGGGAAGGTATTGATCTCTCCGTGACGACCTAGGAAGCGCGGCTTGTCACCGACGTAACAACGCAAAGTGTAGACGTACTGGCCACCCAGGCTGATCCGGATCGGATCAATGCCGGCGTCCGCCCAAATGGTCTTGTCGTAAGGGTCGGCATCGGCGCTGTCTTCCTTCTTGGCTGCGGCAGCTGCCTCCGCTTCCTTTTCCTGCAGACGCTTCTCGCGGGCCTCCTGTGCCTCGTCAATCCGCTTCTGCGCGTCTTCGACCTTGGCCTCGTCGACCTCGGGCTCGGTCAGGTGCTCCTCAACGTCGTTGAGCATGCCCTTCCAGCGATCTAGCACGGTACGTCCGACGCCCGACCACTCTTCCAGGCCGTTCTGCGACTGGTAGTGGTCCGGGCCACGGCGCACATTGTCCAGGATGGAATAAGAGTGGAACCAATTGTTCACGCTCTTTAGCCCCAGGACGTTACCCATGGAGCGTAGAAGGTCGAAGCCTCGGGATACAGCGGAGGTGGACTCATAACCCGGACGGAGGGACAGTTTCCGAGGAATCTCGATTAGGCTGATCTTGCCGGTACGCGTGGGCACCACATTCGTCACCAAGTCGGTTTTAAACTTCGCCCACTTGGGGTGTTCGGCCAGCTCATTACGGCCACCGCCTTCCAGGAAAGCCAGCAGCTTGGCGGGGGAATCAAAGACGAAAAGATCGTCATCGTCACCTAGGAACCCCTGCCAGCGTTCGCCCTTGACCAGCCAATTGGGTGCCCACAGGGTGTACCAAGTACCGCTAGTGATCTCTAACTCGACGGCGACGATGCCGTTACCGAATGTCCTCAAGCCATTATCTGCTGCCATGGAAAGGCATTCTACTAGGTTGGCATGCCGGAGTTGGTGTTAGTCCTGTGACTGATCTGGGCGCCGTGTGCGTAGCTCCGCAGTGAGCACCGCTGGTACCGTCTCGGGCATTTCGCCTAAGAATTGAGCTGCCAGATACTCCCGTGGAGGGGGAGTGCTGACGATGCGTGCCAGACCACTGCTGTGTGAACGTCCGTTGATAAGTGCCATGTCCTACTCCTTTTGATTCCAGCCTGTAGCCTAGGCCGCCGTCGGTCGGTAGAAGCCCTTGAAGGGCATTCCGCTGTTCTCTTGCCGGATCGGGCTGATTTGCACCGGATTGCCTGCTTCGATCATGTGGTTATTGTCGACGACCATTGCCACGTGGCCATTCCACACCGCGAGGTCTCCTGCTTGCACCGCCGACCTGGCGATCTGTGGTCCGATTGCCTGTTCGCTCGACGTTCTGGGCAGTTCCACCCCAGCCTGTCTGTAGGCCCACTGAACCAGCCCACTGCAATCCAAACCTTTGCCGGGCACCGTGCCTCCCCATTGGTAGGGGGTGCCCAGGGCAGTCTTCGCTGCGGCAACCGCCTGCGATGCTTGCGAGGAAGGCGCCCCTTGCGTTCCGGGTGCCTCGTATGCAGCTGGTTCCAGCGCCGGGGACGCGTCCGGGTTGCGCGCGGGAAGCCGCTCCGGCAGCTGTTCCTTGTGCACCTTGTGCACGTCGTTCGTAAGCCCGTGAAGTTCAGTCTCCAGTGTGTATACGCGATCCTTCGCCCGTTCCACGTGCCGCAGCACCACCGGCATCGCCGCACCGAGGCCATTTATCCACCCCAACGGTCCGGCCATTCCACTTCCCGCCACGGCCTGGCCGACCTCCCGCACGCAGTCGCGCAGGATCACACCCAAGTCCCCGATTGTGCGTTCCACCGCCAGGGCAGCCTGGTTAGCCAACCCGTCCAGGGCTCCACCAGCCTTCACCACGGAAGCTACCGCTCGCGCCACCGTGTCTAAAGATCCGTGGACACTTTTCCCCGCATTACCCTGTAGTGCCGCAGTCGCCATATCTCCCAATCCCTCCAGCCCGCGCACCGCTGGCACACTCGCACTCAGGCCCGGGCTAAAAGGCGAGGGGATAGCTGCAATCAACGGGGCCACAAGACCCGCTATATCGAGCACTTCACACCTCCGTCAGCCCATTGAAGGCCCTGGAAAACTCGCCTTCGTGTCCCTCAAGGTCGCGGTTAATGCTGGCCAGGGCAAACGTGGCGTCATTAAAGTAACCATCCGCATCCCGCAGCAACCCGTCGTGCGCGTCCCGTGCAGCCGACAACGCCCGCAGGAAATCACTCAACGCAAGCGGCGCCACGGCCCCCGTTTCCCCATGAATCGGCGAAGCTCGCCCATGCAATGCTGCGCCCACGTCCGTGGTACGGCTCTTAAGCTGCGCAACTAGCTCCGGATCAGCGTGAATCTTATCCTCATAGAGCAAAAGAAACCCTCCCCAAACAAATGCTCAGAACCGTTAGACCGCGTTGTGAGGCAAAAGGTTCCGCGCGCCATCAACTACAGTGGGGAACCATGGATATTCAGGTGGTAAAACATCCGCTCGTCGCAGCGCGCCTCAGCATTATGCGCGACAAAAACAGCGATAACGCACAGTTCCGTGCTGCCCTGGCCGACCTGGGCGCGATGCTGATCTACGAAGCCTCGGCAGATCTGGTAGCCGAAAAATTTGAACTAGAAACCCCGGTAGCCACCACCACGGGCACGCGATTGGAAAGTCCCCCGATTATCGTTCCCGTCATTCGCGCAGGTCTGGGCATGATCGATCCGGCATTATCCATGATCCCCGACGCGCAGGTCGGGTTCATCGGCATGGCTCGCGACGAAACCACCCACGAGCCCGTGCCTTATCTCGAGGCTCTGCCAAATGACCTCCGTGATCAGCCGGTGTTCCTCGTCGACCCGATGCTGGCTACCGGTGGCTCGCTGCTGCACGCCATTCGCCTACTGGAGGGCCGCGGCGCCAACGACATCACCTGCGTGTGCATGGTCTCTGCCCAGCCCGGCGTTGATGCGCTCGTTGAGGCACAGGTGAGCGTTCGCAAGTTGGTCACCGCCACAATTGATCCGAGCCTGAACGAAGATGCGTATATCGTCCCCGGCCTAGGCGATGCCGGCGATCGCCTATACGGCCCCCGAAACATCGACCTTTAGGCGCTCCAGCAGTGCCTCCACGGCCTGTGCGTCTGCTCCCGCCTCGGCGCTGACCTCCAGGTAGAACTTTGCCTTCGGCTCCGTGCCGGAGGCTCGGGCGACCACGCGCAGCGCCAGATCATCCACATGACCCACGAGGCGCACTCCGTCGGTGCGGTTGCCCTCTGAGTCCTCGATCGGCCCGGCCTGCACCGCCGCGCCCGCAAGTGTTGCCGGTGGGTTTTTCGTCCAACGTTCGATCAGTTCGTGTGCCTGAGCCACATCCTCGAATCGGCTGCTTACCTGCGCAGTTCTAAACACGCCATAGGTGGCCTCGATGTTGTCCAACTCGGCGGCCAGGTCCGTCTCGGCTGCCCATGCCGCAGCGATCAGCGCCGTGGCAATACCGTCCTTGTCCGCCACGATGTGCGGAGCAGGAGCAGTGCCGATCGCCTCCTCATAAGCAAAAGCCAACTCCCCAGGACGTCCGTCCGCAGCACGCGCGAGATTCTTAAAGCCCGTCAGCGTCTCTACATAATCCCAGCCTTCGGCGCGTGCCATGCGTCCGAGCAGCTGTGAACTGACAACCGTGGTTGCTACGACAGGTTTGTTTCCTGGTGACGCCCCCACACCTGCCAATACCCTGCGTGCCAGCAAGGGCCCGGTCTCGTCCCCGCGCAGCATGTGGTACTCCCCGTCGGCCCGCTTCAACCCCAGCATGCAACGGTCGGCGTCCGGGTCCAGAGCGATCAACAGATCCGCGTCGATCTCTCGCGCTTCGGCCAATAGGGCGTCCGTCGCACCGGGTTCCTCCGGGTTCGGAAAGGCCACTGTGGGGAAGTTCGGATCCGGCCAGCGTTGCGAAGCAACGGTGTGGACATTGCCAAAGCCGTTTTCGCGTAGAGCCCACTCCAGGGCGTTACCGCCCACGCCGTGCATTGGTGTGTACAGGATCTTCAGTTTGCGCCGTGGTGCCAGTTCGGATTGGCGTCCTGTGGCTACAAGGGTGCCCAAGTCAGTGACGTAGCCGGAGACCGCCGACAAATCGACCGACTTCGCCTCGGAGCGGGGGATGTCAGCCGCATCGGCGGGCTGAGCAGCAATGTGTTCTTCGATTTGGCGATCAGCGGGGGAGACCAGCTGTGAACCGCCATCGAGGTAAAGCTTGTAGCCATTATCCTGCGCCGGGTTATGCGAGGCGGTGATCTGCACGCCCACGTCCATCCGGCGGGACTTAACCAGCCACGCCAGCACCGGCGTAGGAGCTGGCTCCGCAATGAGGGTGACATCAAACCCCGCGCCGGCGAAGGTCTCCGCCGTTGCGCGGGCTAGGGCGTGGGAGCCGTAGCGGGCGTCATATCCAACAGCCGCACGAAAAACCCCGTCGGCGCGCAAGGGCCGCTTGCGTTCCTGCAGCCAGGCGGCCACGCCGGCGGTGGCTCGGGTGGCGGTGCCCACATTCATCTCATCAGGGCCGGGTCCTACTTTGGCGCGCAGACCGGCGGTGCCGAACTTCAGTTCGCTCATAGGTTGTTCACCAGCTCGCGGAGCAGCCCACCCATGTCGTTGGCTGCATCCTTACCCGCTTGCAAGACTTCTTCGTGGTTCAGTGGTTCGCCGGTAATACCCGCGGCCAGGTTGGTGACCAGGGAGATTCCCAGCACATCTACGCCTGCCTCGCGTGCGGCGATGGTTTCATAGACCGTGGACATACCCACCAGGCCCGCGCCCAGGGTGCGCAGCATGTGGATCTCTGCGGGGGTTTCGTACTGCGGCCCGGGCATCATGGCGTAGACGGCCTCGCGCATGCCAGGGCGCATCTCCTGCACCTTGGCGCGCAGGGTAGGGCTATAGGCATCCACCAGGTTGACGAAGTTTGCGCCGGACAGGGGAGTCTTCGCCGTGAAGTTGATGTGATCGGCAATCAGCACTGGCTCGCCTACGCTCATGCCCTCGGTGAGACCGCCAGCGGCATTGGTCAGCACCACTGTCTGTACACCCGCTGCCGCGGCGGTTCGTACGGCATGGGTGGTGCGCCACAGCTCGTGGCCTTCGTAGGCATGGGTGCGGCCCAGCAGCACCAGCACATTGCGGCCACCAATTCTTCCGCTACGCACCGTGCCGCCGTGCCCTTGGGCGGTGGGGGCGAGGAATCCCGGAAGCTCCGACATCGGGAACTCCACCAGGTCTTCCGCGCCTTCACACAGCACGTCCGCCGCAGGGCGCCAACCGGAGCCGAGTACGACAGCACAGTCGTAAGAGTCGAGACCCGTGTGATCTTTCAAAGCCGCCGCAGCGTCGTCGGCCAGCTGATAGGGATTTGGGGAAGCAGTCATGTCAACCAAGGGTACCGCAGGCGTTAGACTAGATAGGTCAATCGAAGTGAGAGGAATGTGAGTAGTCAAGTGCAAGACGGCACACAGCAGCGCACACAGGAGGACAGCGCACACTCCATTGCCGAGTTCGTGCGGGACTGGGTGCGGGATAATTCCCAGCGGATCGTCGACTGGCGCCGTCACCTGCACCGCAATCCCGAGCTTTCGCACATGGAGACGGAGACGACTCGCTTCCTCACCCAGGAACTCGAGCGCGCCGGGCTGCGTCCGGTGGCTTTGCCCTCTACGGGACTCATTGCGGATATTGGCCCGATCGGTACACCTCGTATCGCCTTCCGCGGTGACATCGACGCTTTGCCATTGCAGGAGGTCACAGGCCTGGACTTTGCCTCTGAAATTCCCGGCATCATGCATGCATGCGGCCACGATATTCACACCACCGTTGTGCTCGGTCTAGCTGTCGCCCTCGCCGAGTTTGTGGACGCCCACGGGGAGGATGCGCTGGGAATCCAGGTTCGCTTTATCTTCCAGCCGGCTGAGGAAGTCATGGATGGAGGCGCAGTCGACGTGATTGAGGCCGGGGCTCTCAATGGCGTGTCCCGTATTTTCGCATTGCACTGCGAGCCAAAGCTCAGGACGGGGGAGATCGGCGTGCGCACTGGCGCCATCACCTCGGCTAGTGATGTTGTGGAGATCATCTTGCGCGGTAGCGGTGGCCACACCTCCCGGCCACACCTGGCGGCGGATCTGGTGTACACAGCAGGGCTTATTGCGTCGCAACTGCCCGGACTACTGTCCCGCACGGTGGATCCGCGAACCGGCACGGTACTGACCTTCGGCGCGATTAATGGCGGGTCGACGTTCAACGCAATTCCCCAGGAGGTTCGCCTGCTCGGTACGTTCCGCACGGCGGAGGTTGGAGTGTGGCGTCGTGGCGAAGAAACCCTGCGCGAACTGCTGGAGCACCTGGTCGCACCGACCGGAGCTCAGCTTGAATTGCGCTACACCAAGGGCGTGCCGCCGGTGATGAACGACGACGTCTCCACGGCCGCATTAGCGCAGGCCGTGAACGACGTCGATCCGAATGCCTTGAAGGAAGCCCCGCAATCCACCGGTGGTGAAGACTTCAGCTGGTATCTGGAGCATGTGCCTGGCTCGATGGCGCGCCTGGGCGCATGGACTGGCAAGGGGGAGCGCCCCGACCTGCACCAGCCCGATATTGTCTTCGATGAACGGGCGCTGGGGATCGGTATTCGCCTCTTCGCCGGGGTTATCGACCAGTTCCGTTAAAGCGCTTCTGGGCGAAATTCATCGCACTGCTGGTGAGCTCGTGAGTGCGTTGTTTGCGCTCGAACTTCCACTGCGCCTGTTGTACGCGCTGCTGTAGTTTGAGCTCCTGGAAGCGCTGTCGATCTAGCTGGCGAGGGCTGGGCTCGTACCACTGCTTCGGGCCGGCTTTCATAACGTAGAGCATGACGAAAACCATTGGGATGAGCAGCAATAGCACTGGAGAAGAGGCCCATACGCTATTGAGAACAATGGCCAGGCCTGTGCTGCCAATGACGGTAATGGCGATCAACCTCGTTGGCAGAGTAATAAGGAACCACTTCGCGGGTAGGGGACAGCGGCGGAAGATCTGCGAAGAGTTGCTCTAGTTCTCTTTCAGAGACAGCTTCGGTGGCCAGCTGCACGCGCTCCTCGTATTCGGACATGGCGAGCCGACCATCGGCGAAATGGGCACCGAGGACGCTGATTGCGTCGCTGCGGTCGATGTCAGAAACTCGAATCTCTCTGTGGGAGGGGTCGCTCATACTTCTAAGCGTAGCATTGCGTCTTAGTCGGACTTCCAATCAAAAGTACGCTCCACCGCGCGCTTCCAATTCGCAAAAGTGACCTCGCGCTCTTGGGGATCACCCTGGGGGAAATAGGTCTTTTCCTCCTGCCACAGCGACACGAGCTCGTCGAGATCCTGGAAAAAGCCCACTGCCAGACCGGCTGCGTAGGCTGCGCCAAGGGCGGTGGTTTCCGACACCTCCGGAACGGTTACTGGAACCTCAAGTTGATCCGCCTGGAACTGCATCAGCAGTGAGTTCACCACCATGCCGCCGTCGACGCGTAGGTTTTTTAAGTCCACCTTGGAGTCCGCGTTCATGGCTTCGACGACCTCGCGGGTTTGGAAGGCGGTGGCCTCCAGCGCAGCGCGAGCGATGTGTGCTTTTGTTACGTAGCGAGTAAGGCCGGCGATGATGCCGCGCGCCTCGGGGCGCCAGTGAGGAGCCAGCAATCCACTAAAAGCCGGCACGATGTAGCAGCCACCATTGTCGTCCACGCTCCGAGCCAGTGGCTCAATATCATCGGCGGTGTCAAAGAAGCCCAGGTTGTCACGGAGCCACTGCACTAGGGAACCCGTGACGGCGATGGAGCCTTCCAGGGCATACACCGCGGGCTGATTACCCAGCCGGTAGGCGACGGTGGTGATTAGCCCATGTTCCGACCACTGCGGTTCGGTACCGGTGTTTAATAGCAGGAAGTTCCCCGTGCCGTAGGTGTTCTTCGCCTCGCCTTGGTTGAAGCACACCTGCCCGAAAGCAGCGGCTTGTTGGTCGCCCAAAATACCGGCGATGGGTACACCGTTGACCGGGCCGCTGCGTCGCACCTTGCCGACGATCTCGGAGGAGCTCACGATCTCCGGCAGCATAGATTCAGGGATGCCAAAGAGCTCGCACAGTTCCGGATCCCATGTTTGCGTGCGCAAATCCATGAGCATCGTGCGGGATGCATTGGTGACATCCGTGACATGCCGAGCGCTACCTGCCCGTCCCGCCTTGGACTTCTTGCGTGAGCGGCGCGTGAGTTCCCAAATCAGCCACGAATCAATGGTTCCAAAGGCCAGCTCCCCGCGCTCTGCTTTCTCGCGGGCGCCGTCAACGTTATCCAGAATCCATCGAATCTTCGGTCCGGCGAAGTAGGTAGAGGCATTGAGCCCTGTGCGCTCGAAGATCATGGTCTTCTGCTCTTCGCTTAGGCTCTCGATGATCTCGTCAGTGCGGGTATCTTGCCAGACGATCGCGTTGTAAATCGGTTTGCCGGTCTCGCGATCCCATACGACGGTGGTTTCACGCTGGTTGGTAATGCCTACTGCGGCGAACTCTTCCACGGGAATATCGTGGGAGGCTGCGGCGTCGGCCATGACGCGTCGGCTATTGCGCCGAATTTCCTCCGGGTCGTGTTCCACCCAGCCGGGCTGGGGGAAGATCTGCCGGTGTTCCATCTGGCTGGAGCTCACCATCTTCCCGCGGGCATCGAAAATGATGCAGCGGGTGGAGGTAGTTCCCTGGTCGAGCGCCAGTACGTAGCCCCGCTTGGAGCTCTTCCACTTTGCCAAAGTCCCGGTCAGCTGATTTGAGAGGGTTTCTGCCACTTAGTTTTCTTCGAGGTCGGCGTCGGATTCAGAAACAGTTTCGCTATCCTTCTTCCGCTGCTTCGCAAACGCGGCCAGGATCAGGATCGCCACGCCGGCTGCGCCACACAGCATCGTTACCCAGCGCAGTGCTTGCAGGGTGCCGGAAGAGAAGGTGGAGATGTAGATGGTTCCCTTGTCGCAGTTGTACTTAGCCTTTGCAACGTCCTCTTTGAACGTGATGGACGTGTACACGCCCTTGTTCTTGGTCAGCGGCAGAGAGACATCGGAGATCTCCAGATCGTCCTGGCTGAATTTCAGGTCAGCTTCGCGGATGCGATCGGCGAGATCCTTGTCATGCTCGTCGGTAAGGGTGCACTGGCGCGCGCTGAGCGCGTCCTCGTCGGCCAGCAGGTAGTACTCCTTGCCACCCGAAACGTCGTAACCCTTGCCAAAGTCCTTTACACCGACCAGCGAAACGATGGCAGTGATCACGGCAACGACCAGCAGGCCGAGCCCCAGAAAGATCATGCTCTTCGGCGTCTTGTCCTGCGTGGTGCCCTGGGGCGTTCCCTCAGTCGTGCTCTGGTTTTCCTGCTCGGAAAAGTCTTCAGCTTTGTGGTGGGTCATGGGATGCGTTTCCTGTCTCGTCAATTTATTCTGCGACATTATCAGCCGCAGGGGCGTCCTTCAGTTCAAGCAGTGCTTGGTTCTTTGTGACGCCATCACCGCTTCCGACGCTCAGCGACTGCACCACACCGGACTTGTGCGCCTTGACGGCATTTTCCATCTTCATGGCTTCAAGAACCAGCAGTACGTCGTCCTCGGCCACTTCGTCGCCCTCGGAAACCTCTACCTTGATTACGGTTCCCTGCATCGGGGAGGCCACGGTGTCTCCAGTGATTGCGATGTCCGCGGCGTCGGCGCGGCGCTTCTTCGCCCGGCTCACCGAACCGCGACCCGCTAGGATCTCGCCCGGCACGAGCACCTCCACGCGGCGCCCGTCGACCTCTACGACCAGCTTCTCCTTCGGCAGTTCATCTTCCGCAGAAGCTGCGAGTGGCTCTTCGTAGGCGGGTAGCTGGTTATCCCATTCCTCCTCGATCCAGCGTGTGTACACGCGGTAATTGCCGTCCTCAGCGACGAAAGCTGGATCAGCCAATGCAGCCTGGTGGAAGGGGATAACCGTCGGGATGCCCTCGACCTCGTACTCCTCCAGCGCGCGGAGCGAGCGCTGGATCGCCTCGGTGCGGTCGGCGCCGGTGACGATTAGCTTTGCCAGCATGGAGTCGAACTGGCCGCCGATAACCGCTCCGGTCTCGATACCCGAATCCATACGCACACCGGGGCCTGCTGGCTCCCGGTAGGTCTGGATGCGTCCAGGTGCGGGCATGAAGTTATTGGCTGGGTCTTCGCCGTTGATTCGAAACTCGATCGCGTGGCCGTGGATTTCCGGATCTTCAGTGCGGGAGAGCGTCTCGCCACGGGCGATGCGGAATTGTTCGCGCACCAAATCCCAGCCGGTGACCTCTTCCGTTACGGGGTGCTCCACCTGGAGGCGAGTGTTCACTTCCAGGAAGCTGATGAGTCCATCGGAGCCAACTAGATATTCCACCGTTCCCGCGCCGTAATAGCCAGCCTCGCGGCAAATGGCCTTGGCGGAAGAGTAAATGCGCTCATTCTGCTCGTCGCTCAAGAAAGGGGCCGGAGCTTCCTCAATCAGCTTCTGAAAGCGGCGTTGGGCAGAGCAGTCGCGAGTGGACGCTACAACCACATTGCCGTGCTTATCGGCAACAACTTGCGCTTCCACGTGGCGGGCGCGATCCAAGTAGCGTTCCACGAAACATTCGCCGCGGCCAAAGGCGGTGATGGCCTCGCGGGTAGCGGAGTCGAAGAGATCAGGGATCTCATCCATCGTGTAGGCAACCTTCATGCCGCGCCCACCACCGCCAAAGGCGGCCTTGATGGCGATCGGTAGACCATGACGTTCTGCAAAGGCAGTCACCTCTGCGGCGTCCGCGACAGGCTCCTTAGTGCCCGGAGTCATAGGGGCGTCAACAGTAAGGGCGATATTGCGGGCCGTCACCTTATCGCCGAGCTTGCGAATCGCCTCAGGCGACGGGCCAATCCAGTTCAGACCAGCATCAATGACCGCCTGTGCGAAGTCCGCGTTCTCCGACAGAAAGCCGTACCCGGGGTGGACTGCATCGGCGCCCGATTTGCGAGCGGCGGCAAGGATCTTGTCGATATCCAGGTACGTCTCTGCAGAGGTCTGGCCGCTCAAAGCCAGGGCTTCATCAGCCATGCGTACAAATGGCGCGTCGGCGTCCGGATCCGCATAGACGGCAACGGTGGCGATGCCTTCGTCGCGCGCAGCCCGGATGACGCGCACTGCAATTTCACCGCGGTTGGCGATCAGTATCTTCGTCAAGGGAGCGGCGGTGCTGGAAGTCACGGGCAATCCTTTCGGGTAAATAATTAAAGGCTAGTTAATGAGGCTACACTGCGCGCTTAGCTGCGTTCGATGGGCACGCGCATCATATTTCCCCATTCGATCCACGAGCCATCGTAAACGCGCACATCGTCCCATCCCAAGAGGAAACGCAAAACGAACCATTCGAGAGCTGCCCGGGCGCCGTTATTGCAATAGACAACGGTGGGGCGGCTGCGGTCGAGTTCAGCGTGATTGGCTTTGATGTCCTTAACCGAGCAGAAACGCGAGTTCGCCAGTAGCGAGGAATCCGCACGCAGGTTTACTGCTCCCGGTACGTGGCCATTGCGGCGAATGGGGTAGCCCGGCAGCGTCACTTCGCCGGTGTACTCTTCTGTGTTTCGCAGGTCGATTACTTGGGAGCCTTCGAACTTCGTGCGTAGCTCGTCGACGAAGATGCGGTTTGTGTGATCGTTGCGACGGGAAGCCACGGCGTAGCCAGGCGGGTGGGGGACATCATCCACGGCGTAGGAGATTTCCCGTTCCTCCTGCATCCAAGCGTCGCGTCCGCCGTCCAGGATGCGCACGTCGGGGTGGCCGAAGAGTTCGAAGACCCATAGCGCATAGATAGCCCACAGGTTGGCGTGGTCGCCGTAGAAGACCACGGTGTCGTCCCGGCTGATGCCCAGACGGTCCATGAGCTTTTCGAATTCCCGGGATCCAATAAGGTCACGCCACACCGGGTCGGAAAGATCTTCGTACCACTTCAAGCGCACTGCGGTGGGAATGTGACCAATATCGTAGAGCAGTGAATCCGCGTCTACTTCTACGACCTTCAGGCCGGGGGTGCCTAGCTTTGCTCCTAGCCACGCGTTCGTGACCAGCTTGTTTGGGTGGGCATATTGCTTCAGCTGAGGGCTGGGGTCGAACTCGATTCCCATGAATTACCTGCCTTTCGATCGAATGAAAGTCTAGCGCTTTAGATCACACTTATCTTCCACTGCCGTGTGGGCCAAGTGATCGTAGAATTATGTTGTTGGCTAAACATGGCCATACGCACTGCATTTTTACTTCTAGAGCTAGGGGAAACCGTGCACAAGAACATTGTTGTCTTTGAGGTTCAGGGCGGAAACGACAAGGGTGAGGACGGCCACCGCCGCGACACCATGCCGATCGTTGAGGCTATCCGCGAGAAGGGTTGGGGGGCCGAAGTTGTCTACTTCGACCCGGAGAAAGCCGACGAGATTTACGACGAGGTTGCTGCGACCTACGATGCCTACATTTCCCGCGTTAACCCGGGCCACATTCCCGGCGGCGAAAAGGGCTACTTCGACATGCTGACCAAACTGACGGAGCAATCTGGCCTGGTTGGTATGTCCACCCCGGCTGAGATGATGGCATATGGCGCAAAGGATGCGCTGGTGAAGTTGAACGACACCGACCTGGTGCCGGACGATACCGCCGCTTACTACGATGTCGATTCCTTCCACAAGACCTTCCCCACCTCTTTGTCTTATGGCGAGCGCGTGCTGAAGCAGAACCGTGGCTCCACTGGCTCTGGTATCTGGCGCGTGCAGCTGGAGGATAAGCAGCTGGCCGAGTCCATCGAGCCGGGTACCGCCCTGCCTATGGACACCAAGCTGAAGTGCACCGAGGCTGTAGACAACCACACCGAGGTTCGCGAGCTCGGCGACTTCATGGATTTCTGTGACCAGTACATCGTTGGCGACAACGGCATGCTGGTGGACATGCGCTTCATGCCGCGCATCGTCGAGGGTGAGATCCGCATTCTGCTGGTTGGTCCGCACCCTGTGTTTGTGGTTCACAAGAAGCCGGCCGAGGGCGGCGACGCGTTCTCTGCAACTCTGTTCTCTGGCGCCAAGTACACCTACCAGAAGCCGGAGGAGTGGCAGGAGCTGGTGGACATGTTCGCCGAGGCTCGCCCGGTTATCGCTGAGAAACTGGGGGGCGACAACATCCCGCTGATCTGGACTGCCGACTTCATGCTCGCCGATGACGATGAGACGGGTGAGGACACCTACGTTCTGGGCGAGATCAACTGCTCCTGTGTGGGCTTCACCTCTGAGCTGGACATGGGTATCCAGCAGCTGGTTGCCGAAGAGGCCATCAAGCGCGTCGAGGAAAAGCACGCCTAAATACCAACTGACGTTTTGGCGTCAAAAAATGTTTGTTTAGCAACATAGATCGTCGCGAGGCGTTAGGGTGAGGTGCATCACAGCACCTCCATCCCTGAAAGGACCTAACCCCCGCGATGATTAACCACGACGTTCGCGTCCACCCCTCGGCGGACGACTTTCCGCAGGAAGAACACCTCGCCTGGAAGGTTGCGCAGGTCGCCGCCGACCCGGTCGAGGTGCCGCAAGACACCGCGGACATGGTGGTCAACCGCATCATCGATAATGCGGCCGTCGCTGCCGCATCCATTCTGCGTCGTCCCGTCTCGTCGGCGCGCAGTCAGGCGCTGTGCCACTCCGGTCCCAGCGCCGTTTTTGGTACTGACGCCACAGTTTCCCCCGAATGGGCTGCCTGGGCTAACGGCGTGGCGGTGCGTGAGCTAGATTTTCACGATACTTTCCTAGCCGCCGAGTATTCCCACCCTGGCGATAACATTCCGCCGATCCTGGCTGTTGCACAAGCCCGTGGCCTGGGAGGGCGCGATCTGATCCGCGGCATCGCAACGGGCTATGAGATCCAGGTGGATCTGGTCAAGGGAATTTCCCTCCATAAGCACAAGATCGATCACGTGGCTCACCTGGGGCCGTCTGCGGCTGCAGGTATCGGCACCTCGTTGCGGCTGGACCCACAAGTGATTTACCAAGCCGTCGGGCAGGCGCTGCACACCACCACGGCTACTCGTCAGTCACGCAAGGGACTAATCAGTTCGTGGAAGGCTCACGCGCCGGCCTTCGCCGGGAAGATGGCCGTGGAGGCTGTCGACCGCGCCATGCGCGGCGAGGGTGCGCCAGCGCCGATTTGGGAAGGCGAAGACGGTGTGATCGCTTGGCTGCTGGACGGCCCGGATGCGCACTACGTTGTGCCCCTGCCGGAACCGGGAGAGCCGAAGCGGGCGATCCTTGATACCTACACCAAGGAGCACTCCGCGGAGTACCAGTCCCAGGCGCCGATCGACCTGGCCCGCCGGATGCGCGACAGGATCGGCGACCTCAGCCAGGTGGAGAGCATTGTCCTGCACACCAGCCATCACACCCACTACGTGATCGGTACCGGCTCGGGCGACCCGCAGAAGTTCGACCCCACTGCGTCGCGCGAGACGTTGGATCACTCCGTGATGTACATCTTCGCCGTCGCCTTGGAGGACGGCGAGTGGCATCACGAACGCTCCTATGCGCCAGAACGTGCTCAGCGCCCGGAGACCGTCGAGCTATGGCGCAAGATTTCCACAGTGGAAGATCCGGAGTGGACCCGCCGCTATCACTCCACCGACCCGGCGGAGAAGGCCTTCGGCTGCAAAGCAGTGGTCACTCTGCGCGATGGCACCGAGATCGTTGACGAGCTGGCCGTGGCGGATGCGCATCCGCTGGGAGCCCGCCCCTTCGGTCGCACCGACTACATAGCCAAGTTCCGCACCTTGGCTGAGGGAGTGGTGGACGAGGTGGAGCAGGATCGCTTCCTGGCCGTCGCTGAAGCCACTGCCGACCTGGCACCCGGCGAGCTCGGCCAGCTGAACCTAGTGGTCAGCGACGACGTGCTCGCACGCGCCCCGCAGATCCCCGGCGGCATTTTCTAACTCGAAAGGACACCTCACCATGACTAAGCCCATCAAGGTTTCTAACGCACCCTTCGACCGCGGACGCACCAACTTCACCACGCCCCGCGCCCAATCTAACAAGACGTCCAACGCCACAGGCACTGAAAAGAACATCAACAAGGGCCTTAACGGTGTGGTCGTGGATACCTCCGGTATCTCAAAGGTAAACCCGGAGACCAACTCACTGACCTACCGTGGCTATCCCGTGGAAGAATTGGCCGAGCACTGCACCTTTGAGGACGTTGCCTATCTTTTGTGGAACGGTGAACTTCCGGACTTCCGCGAGTTAGAACAATTCCGCCAGCGCGAGCGCGCCCTGCGTCCGATCGACCGCAGCATGCTGGACCTCATCAATTCCCTGCCCAAGACCGCGCACCCCATGGATGTGCTGCGCACAGCGGTGAGTGTGTTCGGCACCGAGGATCTCAACGCGGACGACCGCGACCCGGACACGGTACGCCGCACAGGGCTGACTCTGTTGGCGAAGCTGCCAACGATTGTCGCCTACGACCTGCGTCGCCGGAAGAACCTGGAGTACATTCCGCCATCCCGGGACCGCGATATTGCCGAGAACTTCCTCTACATGTGCTTCGGAGACGAAGAGGGGAGCCCGGCCAATAACCGCGATGACGTGGAAGCATTTGATCAGTCACTTACTCTGTACGCGGAGCATGGCTTTAATGCTTCCACGTTCACCGGGCGCGTCATCAGCTCCACTATGAGCGATGTGTACTCCGCAGTCACTGGAGCCATCGGTGCACTCAAGGGGCCGCTGCATGGCGGTGCGAACGAGGCTGTGATGCACAACTTCCTTGCTGTCGACGACCCAGCCACCGCTGAACAGTGGGTACTCGATCAGTGCGATGCGAAGAATAAGATCATGGGCTTCGGCCACCGCGTGTATAAGAAGGGCGATTCGCGCGTGCCGACCATGGAGGCCGCTATGCGTCGCACCGCCGCCAACCACGATGGCCAACGCTGGGTCGACATGTACGACAACATGCAAAAGGCAATGGATCAGCGCACCGGTATTCAGCCCAACTTGGACTTCCCAGCTGGGCCGACTTACTACATGCTGGGCATCGATATTCCGTTCTTCACCCCGATCTTCGTGCTGGCCCGCGTCGTTGGCTGGACCGCCCACATCGTGGAGCAGAATGCGGATAATGCCCTCATCCGCCCTCTATCTAGCTATGTCGGCCCAGAGCAGCGCTCCGTCAAGGCCGACTAGTCCCACAGGTCGGAGAAGTCATAGCCGAAGCTTGCCAACCCGCGGCGTAGCGCGGGTAGTGAAAGCCCAATCACGGCGGACGGGTGGCCGTCGATACTCTCGATAAACCACCCGCCGAGCGCTTCCAGAGTGAAAGCGCCCGCGCACTCCAATGGCTCTCCCGTGGCAGCATAAGCCTCGATGGCACGATCGGATACGTCGGCGAATTGGATCGTAGTGGCAACTACTTCCTCGTAAAGCTGACCCGTAGCGGCGTCAATTAGCGCATGCCCTGTAATAAGCTCCGCGCGCTTCCCGCGCTGCTGGCGCCACCGCCGCACCGTCTCTTCGTGCGTGTGCGGTTTGCCCTGGAGCTCCCCGTCGATGAGCAGCATGCTATCGCCGCCCAAGACCAGCTCTCCCTCGACCGCTTGCGCCTTGGCGGTGGCCAGATGCTGTACGTACTCAGCAGGGGAGGGGTTCACCAGTTTTGCTACCGCAGCCTCCTCGTCCACGCCCGGTGCGACCTTGCGCGGGTAGACCCCGGCGGCGTTCAGTACCTTCTCGCGGGCGGGCGAGGTGCTGGCCAGAGTGAGTTTCATATTTCTCGCCCTGCCACTAGCCTCGCGGCATCCGCGGATTGCGGAAAGCCCCCGGGTTACCGTGTGGCATCTCGCGCCCATAGTGCCCGCGGGTGTCGGGCTTAGCGTCGCGCAGTGCTGCGGCTTCGGCCGCTAGGTCGTCCACGATAAGTTGCAGCGCCCGGGTCTCTACCTCGTTCGGATTGCCCTTGATCACCTGAAAGTCTGTCACGCGCTTACTCCTAGAACGGCAGGTTGTCGTGCTTGCGCGGATAGCCATCCTCGGCCTTGCGCTCCACCAGGCGCAGCCCGTCGATAATGCGGACGCGGGTCTCCGACGGGGGAATCACGGCGTCGACCAAGCCCCGTTCGGCGGCGGAGTAGGGCTCCGCTTGGTAGCTATCGTCCTGTGCAATTTGTGCCGTGGGCCATGCGTAGACCAGGTCGGTACCCAGGCGCTTGGCCCCTAGCGAGAGGTACGCATCCCCGAAAGCCTTGCGGGTAATCACCGCGATCTTGCCGACGGATGCCGTTGCGGTCACTCCGATAAGTTTCGCGGTGCGGCGGAAGAGCGCGTCGGGTGCGTAGCCAACGGAGTCTACGAAGGTCACCAGGGGTACGTTGAATGCGTCGCAGAAGCGGATGAAACGCGCGGCCTTCTCGGCTGCCGTGGCATCGATCGCTCCTGCTTGTTGCTCAGGTTGGTTCGCAATGACGCCCACATTCCGGCCGCCGACCCGCGCCAGTGCCGTAATCAGGTTCGGTGCGTGGAACTTCTGCAGCTCTACTACGGTGTTAGCATCTACTACCCGGTTTAGAACCGCGTGCATGTCATAGGCCTGCGAGTCGGAGTCCGGGATGAGGTTGTCCAGCTCGCCGGCCTCTGCCTCGCCGTCTTCGCCGCGCAGGGGGAGTGCACGGTTATTGCTGGGCAGGTACCCCAGGATGTCCGCGACGAGTCCCAGTGCGGAGGCATCGTCCTCGGCGTAGAGGTGGGCGGTGCCGTCTGCGGCGTCAGCAACGAGACCGCCTGCGTTCTTGACGGCAACGACGATGTCGGACAGAACTACCGAGTGCACCAGCGCGCCACTGGTGGGGCCGGCGACGAGAGCGATCTGCGGAACCACGCCGGAGAGCTTGGCCTGCAGGCTGTGGATGCGGGAGAAGTACTCCAGCGCGGTAATGCCCTCGTGCGGGCGGGCGCCGGTGCCCTCGTAGATGCCGATCAGCGGGGTGCCGGACTTCACTGCCAGTTCCATGACTTTCAGGATCTTCTCGCCGGCGGTCTCACCAATCTGGCCGTCGAAGAGGGTTGCATCCTGTGAAAATACGCAGACGGGGCGGCCGTCGATGGTGCCGTAGCCGGCGACGATTCCATCGGTAACGGGGCGGAACTTATCGGCCTTAAATGCGGTCGCGCGGTGGCGGGCGAGTGCGTCGGTCTCCACGAAGCTACCGGCGTCCAATAGTGCGTCCACGCGGCGACGAGCGCGCGGGATCTCGTCTCCCTGCGGCTTGTGGGTCTCCGCCAGGCGATCGCGGAGGTCGGCGATCTTCCCGGCGGTGGTCGATGTGTCGGTGGTAGAGCTCATGGTGGCCATAATACGGTGTAAAAACTCCCATGCCGTTATTGGTGGGGCTAGAGTGTCTTGGGAAAGGCATGTGAAAAGAAAGGACGGCACGGTTCATGCGCATTCCGCTGGATCCCCGCCATCTGGCCGAGCGCCTGGCACCACTGGGCTATCGGCATGTCGAAATAGTGGAATCCACCGGCTCCACCAGCACTGACCTAGCCGACCGTGTGCGCAGTGGCGAGGATCTGCCCGACATGAGCCTGCTGATGGCCGAGGAGCAGACCGCCGGGCGCGGCCGCAAAGGACGTTCCTTCGAAGCCCCAGCGCGCAGCCAGTTGATTTGCTCTGTCCTGTTGCGTCTGCGGGACGTGCCGACTGACCGAATTGGGCTTCTGCCGCTGCTCACCGGATTGTCGATCGCATCCGGAATCCGCTCTTCCGCTGATATTCCGCTGCAGCTGAAATGGCCCAACGACTGCGTCCTGGATAGTCGTAAGCTCGTTGGGATCCTGGTAGAGGCCGTACATCTGAATCCACACCCGGCCGTCATCCTGGGATTCGGCATTAACTACGACCTGCAGGTCGAAGAGTTGCCCGTCGCCCACGCCAGCTCCATCGATTTGGAGTGCGCCCGATTGGGCGTTCCCTGCCCGAAGCGCGAGGATGTTGCGGTGGCAGTGTTCGCGGAATTGGCCGCGAATCTGGAGAGGTGGCGTCGATTGGGAGGAGCAGCACAGACCGTGCTGCCGCGATACCGCCAGCTATCCGCAACCATCGGTACCTCCGTGCGCGCCTTTCTACCCGGCGACGAAGTGGTGGAAGGACAGGCCACTGACATCGATAACGATGGTGAGCTGCTCATCCGCACCGATACCGGCACGCGGGTAATCCGCGCCGGGGAGATCGTGCACCTGCGCGCCGACGGTAGCGGTGATTACGGGGGCCGATACGCATGAGCAAGATCACTTTTGACCCTGACGAACAAATTCTCGCCGAGCTCAGTCCCGCCCGTCGTTCCATGTTCTTCCCGGTACTGCGCCTACTGGTGTGGACGGGCTTGTTCTGGATGGGAATCGGTGCACTGGATCAGTACATGGCGACCCATGCTTTGGACGCCCCCACGGTGGAGTCTTTTACCTGGCTCCGTCGGGGCTTGTTGCTCTTATGGCTGATAGTTTGCTGGAGGCGCTGCGTTCGGCACCTGGTTTTCCGCGCGCGCTCCCGAATGCTGTTGACTGACAGGCGACTGATTACCGCCAGTGGACATGTGCGCAGCCGAATCGGCCAGATCCCGCTGGCCAATATCGTTGATTGCCGCGCATACCGAGGGGATGTTGCGGTGTACGTGGCCGGTGCGCGTGTGCCGCTGGTGCTCCATTCGGTGCCTTATACCCGTAAGTTTGAAAGGCTGCTGAAGAGCCAGATTAAGAGTGTCGGGGCAGGGAACTATAGTTGGGGGTTGTGAGTGAAAGCAATGGGAAGAATACTGCCGACTGGGCACTAGCCCGGGAGACTGCACATGCGCCGGGTGCGCCGCTGGTGACGATCATCGGCGACGGTCAGCTGGCGCGAATGACACAGCAAGCAGCCATCGAGCTGGGCTTGAGTTGCCGGGTGCTGGCCGGCGCCTCGGACTCTTCGGCTGCGCAAGTCACCGCCGACGTGGTGCTGGGGGATTACGCGCTGGAGGAGCACGTCGGCGAGGTGTCGCAGGATTCCGACGCGGTGACCTTCGACCATGAGCACGTGCCTAATCGTTTCCTGGATGATCTCATTGCCCAGGGGGTGAACGTGCAGCCACAGCCAGCGGCGCTGATCCATGCTCAGGACAAGTTGGTGATGCGTAAGAAGCTGCGCGAGATGGGGGCACCGGTGCCAGCCTTCGCCGCTATCGAATCTGCCGATGACATCGCCGGTTTCTTTGACGCCGTAGGAGGCCAGGTCTGTCTAAAGGCGCGCCGTGGTGGCTACGACGGCAAGGGCGTATGGTTCCCCTCCTCGGTGGAGGAAGCCCGCGAGCTGGTGGAGAAGCTGCTGGAGAAGGATATTCCGTTGATGGCGGAGAAGAAGGTCGCGCTGGTGCGCGAGCTGTCCGCCATGGTGGCGCGTACTCCCTCCGGCCAGGTGCAGGCGTGGCCAGCGGTGGAATCGCTACAGGAAGATGGCATCTGTGTGGAGGCCGTGGCTCCTGCTCCGAACTCCACCCCAGAGATTCTCGCTGCCGCAGAACAGCTGTCCCGCGAGATCGTTGCGGAGCTGGGAGTGACCGGTGTGCTGGCCGTGGAGCTATTCGAAACCATAGATGAAAATGGCCAGCCGGAGATCATCGTTAACGAGCTGGCGATGCGTCCGCACAATACCGGCCACTGGACGCAGGATGGCTGTGTCACCAGCCAGTTCGAGCAGCACGTTCGCGCCGTACTGGATCGCCCGCTGGGTTCCACGGAACCCACCGCGCCGGTAGTGGTCATGGCAAATGTGCTCGGAGCGCCCGAGGATCCGGCGATGCCGATGCACGAGCGTATGGATGCGGTATGGCGTCGCTTCCCGAACGCAAAGATCCACATGTACGGCAAGGATTGGCGCCCGCGCCGTAAGATCGGCCACGTCAATATGCTGGGCGAGGATCCGGAACTCACCCGTGCGCAGGCGCGCCTGGCCGCGAAGTTCCTGGAAACCGCCGAATGGGAGGACTAACCGATGACTGAGAACGCACGCACCCCACTGGTGGGCCTAGTGATGGGCTCCGATTCCGACTGGCCCACCGTCGAACCGGCCGCTGAGGTGCTGGCCGAGTTCGGCATCCCCTTCGAGGTCGGCGTGGTCTCCGCGCACCGCACCCCGGAGCGCATGCTTGACTACGCCCGCACCGCCCACACCCGCGGTGTGAAGGTGATCATTGCTTGCGCCGGCGGTGCCGCCCACCTGCCGGGCATGGTCGCCGCAGCTACTCCGCTGCCGGTGATTGGCATTCCGCGTGCCCTGGGCAACCTGGATGGCCTGGATTCCCTGCTCTCTATCGTGCAGATGCCGGGCGGAGTGCCGACTGCCACCGTCTCCATCGACGGCGCGAAGAACGCTGGCCTGCTGGCTGTGCGCACCCTCGCAGTGGCGGATGCAGCGCTGATGGACAAGATGGTCGAGTACCAGGAGAACATGCGCGACGCGGTGCTGGAGAAGGATCGTGCCCTGCAGCAGAAGCTGATGGGGTGAAGCGTTCTAACTGGGTAGGGGTCGGCGGGGCTGCCTACTCATCGACTTTGTGGAGAACGGGGAAAACTCCTTGAGGCCTGTCGGTAGCAGAAAAACTATCTTGCAAAGTTCTTATAAAACCATCTTCGCAGAGAATTAAACTATCTGGTTTCGTGTCGTCTAGTTTCGCGGCCTGAACTCGGTATTTATCCCCTAAATGTGTCAGGGTTACATCATCTATACGGTCAATGCTGCCAATTTTGTGAAGTCGAGTTCCTTTCTTGACGCTTATCTCTTGAATATTTGTGGAGTAGGATGATTTATCCTTGCTTCCTTGGTAGAGGTCGACAATTCCGGGAAGAAAATCAACTTCATAGTCCCCGTCGGGCGTGGTTATTCTTAGGAAGCTGACGGTTAGAATCTGCCCTGTGTCTGGATTGGATACAACATCTCCATCATTCGGGCGACTTAATGGGTTCCCGGATGGGTCGATGATTAAATAGGCCATAATTTACCTCATCTCGCAATTTGTGTAGCCCAAGAGACTGACTCATCCCCAGCGGGTGTGAATCGTATCGTCTGGATGGCTGGTTTCAAACCAGGTAACAAAGAAAATTAAGATCCTCGATCGATAAGATTCTTGTCGAACTCGGTAGAAGTATTCCTTGGGGGGATTAATGGCTCAAGAATTTCATTTATGATTGCGCAAACAAGGGCAGCAATTAGGCAGGCATAGAAAGGCGTAAGGATAATGTAAAAAACAGCAGCCAAGAGAAAGGTGCCACCAATTGTGGACGCCCAGTACTCTGACGGGCAGATTCCGAGCATAATGAAAGCTCTAGCAACAATCGCAACTGAGATGTCCAATATTGGCGACAGGATGAGGATGGTCAAGCTCCACAGTGGCACAGCCCAAACGCCGCCGACGCTGAATCGCCAGTGCGCGTTTGGGATGATCCATTGCGTCGCAATGACAGCCGATACTATCGGGAGACATATGGCCACAAGGGTGAGGGTTAATGCAATGAGTGAGCCAAGTTCGCCGATTTGCTTCTTCATCAGTTTTCGAAGCCTAACATGATCTCTAGCCAATCTGCCATGTCTCGGGCTAGGACTGGCGACGTCCTCTGGTTGATCAGATAGCGTTCGAACGCCATTTGTTGCCGAGTAGAAGTTGTTTCGTTAATGGCCTGCTCGTTTACGGCGATAGGGTGCGCCTGTAACTAGACTCTTCATACATGTCTTATGAAGCAGTTCCTCGCCCAGTGTGGTGGCGGGATGCCTCCTGGTGGGTTCTCGTCTCCGTAGTTGTCGTGGTATTCCTCTTCATGGGGGTGGGGGCAACTTTCGGTCGTGGAATGGCCAACGCAACCTGGCAAGTTGTGCTGACCTTTATTGGCTTGGTTTTTAGCTTCACCGGTTTGCTTCTGCAGCGCTTTCGCCCGGAAGTGGGCGTGACAGTCACGGCATTTGGCATGTACGCGTATGCAGCGTCGGCGCTGCTGGTCTGGCCTCTCGGCTACCTGGTCGTGGCCTACGAGGCTTACTTTATTTCTGCGAAGTTGACGCTGCGTCGCAGGTTTTGGCTGGCGTTGTTGCTGTTCGGATCATTTTTCGCGATGGCGTGGGGGTCATTCTATAACGGGCGCCTGGCGACTCAAGGCGACCCTGTGTGGGGTGGTGTGGATATTCGCAGCCTCGAGTTTTGGCTTTTCTGGGGCTTAATCGTCCTGCTCACGTCCGTCACCGTTGCCCTGATGTGGCTAGCTGGCCGCTACTCTTTGCGTCGGGATCAGGCGGTGGAGGCGCTGGCTGCCCGCGCCGAGCTCGCCACCGTTAGCGAGCGCAACCGCATCGCCCGCGAGTTGCACGACATCGTCGCACATTCCCTCACCGTCGTCATCGCGCAGGCGGACGGCGGGCGCTACGCGGGCCGTAAGGATCCCGACAAGGCCATCGAAGCCCTCGACACTATCGCCGCGCGCGGTCGCTCGGCCCTGACCCAGATGCGCGAACTTCTTTCTGTTCTTCATGATGACGCCCCTTCGCCGCGTTCTGCTGCCGTCACCCCTGGGGTGGCCAGTATTCCCGACCTAGTAGCGGATGCAAAGCGCAGTGGCGTTCAGGTGGAGCTGCACGTCACTGGTGAACCACGTCAGCTGGATGAGGTCCGCGACTTGAGTGTTTATCGCATTGTGCAGGAATCCCTGACCAATGTTCTGAAACATGCGGGATCTGTGCCCGCGCAAGTGAGGCTGGAGTGGGAGTCCACCCAAGTCACCATTACCGTGGACAATGCACCTGGCGACGAGCAGATCGAGGGATCTGGCCGAGGCTTGACGGGTATTCGCCAGCGTGTGGCGATTCACGGTGGTCAGGCCAAGTGGGGTGCCTCGGCGGTGTACCCCGGTGGGTGGAACGTAATGGCAACGGTGCCTTATGCGAAGGAGGATTAAGTGATTCGGGTGGGTTTGGCCGACGACCAGCAGTTGGTGCGTGCCGGTTTTGGCCTGGTATTGGATTCGCAGGACGATATTACTGTCGCCTGGCAAGCTGCTGATGGGAAGGATGCTTGCGAGCTGGCCGAGTCGGATCCTGTGGATATCATCCTCATGGATGTGCAGATGCCCCGTATGGATGGCATCGAGGCCACTCGCCAGGTTGTCGCTGGCGGTACCGGTGCGCGCGTTATTGTGCTCACTACCTTCGATAATGACAATTATGTTCTCGGCGCGGTTGAGGCTGGAGCTAGTGGTTTCCTGCTTAAGGACACTGACCCCGAGGATCTCATCTCCGCCGTTCGCACGGTGGGTGAGTCCGCGGCGGTTATTAGTCCAAAAGCGACCGCGCGCCTGTTGCGTACTATCCGCATGGCGCAGACCCCACAGCGCCGTGAGTCTGTAGAGCTCGACTTGCCTGATCCTCTTACTCCGCGGGAACTGGAGATCCTACAGCTTATTGGCCTGGGATATAGCAACCAAGAGATTGCCGACAAGCTCTATATCTCGCTCCCCACCGTCAAGACGCATGTTGGGCGAGTGTTGATGAAGACTCACTCGAGGGATCGTGTCCACGCGGTGCTTTTTGCTTTCAAGCATCATTTGGTGCACGCAGATGATCTTCTAGAGGGTTAGAACTTATTATCTAAAACCTGCACTTTAGCTTTACTGGTATTCGTGCTGTTTGAGCAGTTGGCGTCGTTAAAAAAGAAAAAAGTTTTGGATTGCTATTGACTTGGTTTGTTTGTGTGTTCTAATATTGTTTTAGGAAGTCTGGCGGCGGCACCACACCGCCAGCACCGTACTTAGGGGAGTACCATGCACACAAAAGATCCCACCTCGCCACCATCGTTTCGTATAGCTACATCGTCGGATTCGCTGACGGTCGCGGCGCGGCAGCTTAATCAACAGCAGTTTCATCTGATCATGGCATGTGCGCCGGACGGGCAGGACCTGGTGCCCGATTTCTGCACCCGCCTTGCCGTGCGGCTGGGAATATCGGCCGGGGTGGCGGAGTCCTGGGCTGAAGCCGCCTTTGTGTTGCGGGATTACCCGCACCTCACCGAGCTCTTTAGCCGGGGGTGTTTCACGTCTCGCCATGTGTTGCGAGTAGCGCAAGATCTTCTCGCGGTGTCGCCCGACGATCGCGCGATGGTGGAACAAAAGGTTCTTGATGTATTGACGCCCACATGTCCTAACCAGCACATCCCTTCTCCGCGGACGATCCACAACCGCATCTCCAAGATTTTGCAGGAGGTCGATCGTGATGTCATACCTAGGGATGAGGCCACTGTGATGGAGCCAGGCCTCGGCGTGGATTGTCGAGACCCGGAGTACACCACGTTCACGCTGCGGGTCACGCGAATGCAGGGAATTGAGATCGACAAGATCGTGCGCGCCACCGCCGCCAAGTATGACTGTTCACAGCCGGAGGCAATGGTGCGACTAATCACGGATAAGGCCGATGTATCGGTGACGCTGAACCTTTACCACGATCCGGCCAACGATGGCGTGGTGCTGGGGGAGGATCACTGGTTGAATCGATCCGCCTCCAAAACCTGGCTACAGCGCGTGACGCACCTGTCCGCGCCAGGGCATGCGGAGTGTGAAGGCTATGCGCCAACGGAGAGCATCAAAGCCGCGGTTGCTGGCCGTGACCTGCACTGTCGTTTCCCAGGATGCGATGTGCCGGCATACAAATGCCAGTACGATCACGTTCGCCGATTCGGCAGTGGCCCGACGTCAACGTCGAACCTGCATTTGCTGTGCAGCAAACACCACAACTTAAAGACCGCTGGCAGTTGGGATGTTGCACTGCACCCCGATGGGCATGAGGTGTGGACTTCCCACGGAGACGGTCACAGCGTGATCACCGAAGCGGAAGGGCCGCTGGGACGCGAGACCTTCGCCCAACGAAGCGTTCGCAAGACCCGGGCGCTTGCGGAATATCACCAAGCGATAGAGGAAAGAGGTGGCGGTCCGTCGTACTGAGGTAGGACGCGGAAGATCAGTCCATCGTCCGATGTGGAATCCCCACCTCGGGCGGAACTATGGAAACCATGATCATCGTGGAAAACCTCAGCAAGAGATACGGCAAGAAAACTGTAGTCAACGACCTTTCATTCACTGTCCCGGACGGGCAGGTGACTGGCTTCCTCGGACCCAACGGTGCGGGCAAGTCCACCACCATGCGCTGCATGCTTGGCCTCGACAAGCCGAGCGCCGGCAAGGTGACCTTCAGCGGCAAGGGGTACGCCGGCGAGTTCGCAGGCCTTAATAACAAGTCCAGCATCGCTGGTGCCGTCCTCGACGCCGGTTGGTTCACCCCGGCCCGCAGTGGCCGCAATCACCTACGCGTCATCGCTAAGGGCGCAGGTATCTCCGACAAGCGCGTCGACGAATGCCTCGACATGGTCGGACTCACAAGCGCCGGCAAAAAGAAGGTCAGCGGCTACTCGCTGGGCATGAAACAGCGCCTTGGCCTGGCGGCAGCCCTCCTCGGCAACCCGCAGCACTTGATCCTCGACGAGCCGGTCAACGGTCTCGACCCAGAGGGAGTGTCCTGGATGCGACGCATCATTCGCCAGCTTGCCGACGACGGACGCAGCCTGCTTGTAAGCTCCCACCTCCTCAGCGAGATGCAGCAAACCGCCGACCGCCTAGTCCTCATCGGCCAGGGCAAGCTCATCGGCGAGCAAACCTTGGACGACTTCCTCGCCGGGGGCGCCCACGTAGAGGTCGAATGCAAGGAAGCAGTTCTGCTCGCAGAAAGCCTGCGTGGCCACGGCTTCCAGGTCGATCTGGAACGAGATCGGACGCTGCGTGTGGGCGTCAACAACATGCCAGAGCACGAGGTACGCGCGGCGATCGCAGCAACGGCGCTGAAGGAAAAATTCGCGGTAACCAAGCTTGTAACCACGGCAGAAAACCTGGAACAGCGCTTCCTCGCCGCGACGGCAGGACAGCAGGAATACCGCAGCCACTAGGCCAAACAACAGAAAGAGAACCACAATGTTTAAGGCAATTTCCTCCGAGGTCACGAAGCTGCTGAGCCTCCGCAGCACCTGGATCTACGTAATCTTGTTCACGGGCTCGCTCTATGGCCCGACCACGCTGTATATGCTTTTCAATGATTCTCCGCAGATTGACGCAGATTGGCCTGATCTGCTGATTGGCGGAATGATCTTCCTGATGATCGCCTGCGTATTCGGTGCCTCGACCACCGGTGGCGATATTAATAACCACATGACGGCCCACTCTTTCCTAACGCAAAAGAGCCGCAGTTCTTGGCTGCTGGCGCGTGCACTGGTGGTAGCAGCGTTCACGGAGCTGAACTTCCTACTTGGCGCAGCGCTGAGCTGGCTGGTGGCTACCGTCACTCCGGCGGGGCACTTTACTGGTGAAAACTCGCTGGTTCTCTGGGGCTATGTGGTGGCCGCCCCGGCGCTGGCTGTTATGACTGTAGGAATCGCGGCACTGCTGCGCAACCGTGTGGGTGCCATCGCCTTGCCGCTGGTGTGGATGCTGGTGGTCGAGGGGCTGCTGTACGCGGGCAGCGAGAAAATCCCGTTCCTGAAGACTCTGTACAACCTCTCCCCGGGCAGCCGCGTCCAAGACATGCAGTCGTGGGTCGTTTCGACGGACCATGCCGGAATGGCTTCTCCTACTTCCGGATTCATTGTGCTTATCGCCTGGATGGTCGTCCTGCTGGCACTGGGTCTGTACAGCAACAAGGTGCGAGATGTGAAATAAGATTTGATAGCCTGACGGCATGATCGCAGTCAAAGAATTAACTAAAAAGTATGGGTCCACGGAGGTTCTCCATGGGCTCACTTTTTCTGTCCCAGATGGCCAGGTCACAGGCTTTCTGGGGCCGAATGGTTCCGGAAAGTCCTCAACGATGCGCTGCATTCTGGGGCTGGATACGATTGGCAGGGGAGAGGTCACTTTCGACGGCCAACCTCTGCATGCCTACCGCGCCCAGCGACCTCACATCGCTGGCGCTCTTCTCGAACCCACCTGGTACATGCCGGGCCATTCCGCCCGGACGCACATCCGCTCCATTGCTCAGGCGGCGGGGATCTCGCAGTCCCGCGCCGACGAATGCCTGGAGCAAGTCGGCCTGACAGGGGTACAGAAGCGCAAGATCAAGAAGTTCTCCCTCGGTATGAAGCAGCGCCTCGGCCTGGCAGTGGCTCTGCTGGGTAACCCGAAGCATCTCATCCTCGACGAACCGGTCAACGGACTCGACCCCGAGGGCGTGCACTGGATGCGCGAGCTCATTCGTCGCAACGCGTCCGAGGGGCGCGCCGTGCTGGTCAGCTCCCACCTCCTGCACGAAATGGAGCTCACCGCCGACCGCTTGGTCGTCATCGGCAAGGGCTCCCTCATCGGCGAATACACAATGGACGAGTTCCTCCGTTCGGGTACCCAGCCCACCATCCGGATGCGCGTCGCCGATTCCAATGCTTTTATCGACGCCGCCTCGCGCTTGGATGGCATCAACCTCACCCAACAGCCCGACGGCTCTCTGGAGTTCGCCTCCGAAGCTCCCGACCTGGACCGACGGCTCGGCGAACTGGCACGCGATACCGGTGCTGTGGTTCTGGAAATGGCACCCCAGCGCGCCGGTTTGGAGCAAAAGTTCCTGGACGCGACCGGGCAGGCAGTGGAGTACAAGACCCAGGGGAGGAGAAGCTAAGAATGCTAGGAGTTATCCGCAGCGAATGGACGCGCTCGCGCGCGATGTGGGGCACCTGGATCATGTTGGGCTTCGTCCTGCTGTTCTACGTGGGCGCCAACGTCTTGACCCTGAGCTACTACAGATCCGAGTACGGAGCCAACGAGCCCGAGGTGAACTTGGCGGAGCTGGGCGTGGGCCTACTACCGGCCTACCTGATGATCCTGTCGCTCTCCGCGGTGAGGGTCAGCGGCACCCGAGGGCACAATCTGCACGCGCAATCCTTCCTGGTGATCCCCGCGCGTTGGCAGCAGCTCTTTGCGCAGATGTTCGTCAATGCCGCCCTGGCGGTGGTGACCATGGTTGTGGCGGTGGGCGTATCGCTGGCGATGGTGGCCACCCTCCCGCAGAAGATGAACACCGAGCAGCTGCCGCTGCTGGGCTACACGATCCTTTTCGCCGGTTTGGTTAGCCTCATGGCCTCGGCGATCGGCGTGTTGATTCCCTCCCCGGCCGGCGCGGTAGCGCTGCCGCTGGTGTGGGCCACTGCGGTGGAGCTGATCTCTCAACAGCTCAGCGAATGGATTGCCGACAACATCGCGCCCTACCTGCCGTTCAACAACATTTGGATGGTCCTGGGAGGCAACGTTTCCGTGGGCGGGCACGATACCCCAGTCAGTATTGCTATCGTGGCTGCCTGGACAGTGGTTCTAGTGGCCTGGGCTTTCCTCGTCCACCAGCGCAGAGACGTTAAATAATCGCGTTCTCAGCCGCTGCGATCTCGGCTGTCGGCTCGGTGGCCATCACTACCGACCCGCCGTCTCGCAGCGGCTTTAGTGTATCCAGCATCGACTGGGTATCGGTCCATGCCGGAACTAGCACTCGTGGACCCGCCGGGGCGGGGGCGGCCACCGGGCCGGGGTAAGCATCGGGCTGCACGCGCAACTCGGGGGAGAAATCATTTACACCGAAGGGCAATTCGCCACCGGACTCTTCTACGCCACGGCCGAAAGGATCGTCGGAGAGCACGAATACCTCGCCCGAGTGGGCCTCCGCTAGGCTGAGGTCGTCGGTGAAAAGCACGTCGCAAGAGTCGGCGTCAATAATAGGAACGTCGGTTCGCCAACATCCCAGAACAACCATGAGTGGCTGCCAGCCCGGGGCGCAGGCAATACCGACGGAACTTGGGGCGAGAGAATCCAGCAGGTTGGCGGCTTTTGACTGCCAATTGTGCAGGGTCTGCGCGGATAGCTCCATGCGGCCTGACGGGGTGTAAGTGGTCAGGCGCGGGGAGGCGGGATCCTGGGCTACGAGGGGAGCAATAATATCCATTAGTTCACGCACATCGGACCGTCGCCGCTGGCGTCGATCGGATCCTTTCGGTCGATACCCTCGCCGGAGCCCGGGGTGCCGACGGTGGAGGACTTCTTATCGGAGGAGCCTGTACTGTCAGTGCCGGTCGAGGACGTGCTCTCGTCATCGGGAATGCCGTCGCCATCGAGGTCCTTGATGCCTTCGGTCAAGGTGCCGACTGTGGGATCATCCGGCTTGGTCAGGGGAGCGGATTGCTCCAGGATGCCCGGGCCGGAGTAGGTGCCGGATAGGGTGACGGAGAGCTCGTGCTCATCCAGCGAGGAATCCTTCACCACATGCAGCCCACCGAGCTGCTTGGCCAGCGCGCGGGCTGCAGGATCATCGGGATTCTTGGCGTTTACCTGCGACTCGGATACGCCAGTCTCCGGGTGATTTCCCACCTTGCCGGACTTGTAGCCGTACTGCTTAGTCAGATCCGCCACGCGGCCGGCCAGTCCCGTCTGCTCGGAGGCGTTGAAAACGTTGACCTTGTAATCCTTGGCCTTGTAGTCGGTGATATCAGCTGGCTTATCGGAGGTGGTCTTGTCCTCGCCAGGCTTGTCGCCCAACAGCTCTTCAAAGAAGCCGTGAACCTGCTCGGTATCGACCGTAACGACTGATTCGCCATAGTCTCCCGTGCCGTCGATACTGGTCACGGGGATGGTTTGGAAGCTAACGTCGCCGCCAGCCATGTTTTGCATCTGGGTGGCCAGACCCATGACATCCCAGCCACTATCCAGCACGACGGAACGCTGCACCGCATCGTTGAGCTTGGACATGCTGCCCGGATCCGTCAGCGTCTTAGAGGAAAGTACCTTGCTGGCCAGGCTGGCCATATAGGCCTGCTGGCGGGTGATGCGGTCCAAGTCGCCGCGTGGCAGCTCGTGGCGTTGGCGGACAAAGCTGAGCGCATTCTGTCCGTTGAGGGTCTGGCGCCCGGCCTTGAACTTCGCGCCAGAAAGTGGCTCGTCGACCTTATTTTTAAGGCAAACATCCACCCCGCCGACTGCGTCTGTCAGGAGCACGAAGCCCAACAGGCCAACCTCGGCGTAGCGATCCACAGTAATGCCGGTGAGATCCGCAACCGAACTGATCAAAGCCTGACGTCCGGCTTCGGTTGATTTCTTCTCGATTTCGGGCTTCTTGCTATCGGCATCCTTGTCGGAGCTGTCCTTGGTGAGCTCTTGAGTCTTTTCGAACTTCGCCGTGCCGTAGACACCATTGAGTTTCATGTTGCCGTAATCGCGGGTGCTCACGTACGTATCTCGCGGCAACGAGACCGCGGTGGCTGAGGAACCGTCATTCGGGATGCGAATCAGGATCATGGTGTCGGTATTCGTGACATCTTCCTCACCCGCGCGCAGCATGTCGATCTCCTTCTGGGAGAGCGGGTTACCCTTAGCGTCCGTGCGGGAGTCCACGCCGACCAGCAAAATATCGGTCGCACCGTCCGCCTGGTTGCCGAGGTTAAGGTTATCTGCCTGAGCCAGCCCATCGTTCAGGTTGCCGACGGTCATGTAACCAATGCCCATTACGGCCAGCGCGAGCGCCGAGACCGCAGCCAGCACGCCACGGGAGATTCCGGAGCCAATCTGCTTGGCTTCCGCCTCGCCGGGAGCTGCCTGGATGCGCCGGGAGTGCCGGCTTCTCTCATGCTCTGTCATTGTTCACACTTTAGCGGCTAATTAGCCACTGGTGTAGTACTGATTTTATGAGTGTTTTGGTTTTCGGAGCTTCCGGACAAGTAGGCCGCGCCCTGCTGCGCCTCCGCCCCGACTTCGTGCCGGTCGGTCGCACACAGGCGGATCTAGCGGTGGCAGGGTCTGTGGATTCTTTCCTTTTGACGCCACCATCTCCGGTGCAAGCCATCGTCAATCTCGCTGCATTCACAGCGGTTGATGCGGCTGAAAAGCTCGAAAATGCGGAACAGGTGCGCCGAATCAATGCAGTGGCTCCGGGGCGAATCGCCTCGTGGGCGCAGGTACACGGGGTGCCGATGTGGCATGTCTCCACCGATTATGTGTTTGCGGGAGACCTTCCGGTGGGCTGGGAGAATCCCGTCGATGGTCAACCCGGTCCGCTGAACGCCTATGGTCGCAGCAAATTGGAAGGGGAGCGGCGTGTGCTAAACCTTGGCGGGCATGTAGTGCGCACGGGCTGGGTGTATGACGCGCAGAGCCCAAACTTCTTCACTACGATGGTTCGCCTCGCGCGCTCCGGAGTGAATCCGTCGGTTGTTGATGATCAATATGGCAGGCCCACCCATGCCGATGTGTTAGCGGCCGAGCTCATTGCGATGGTGGAAGGGCGACAAACCCCGGCCATTAGCCATGTAACTGGCTCAGGTCCAGTGACCACCTGGTGTGGTTTCGCGCGCGAGATCTTCGCCACACTTGGCCACGACTCGCGCCGGGTCAAGGCCATTCCGAGCAGCGATTACCCGACTCCGGCCAGGCGCCCGCAGAATAGTACGCTGCAGATTCCAGCGAACGGACTGCCCGCGTGGCGGGACAGTTTGCGAGCCACCCTGGGGTAACCTCAACGGCCATGACAGAGGCACCCATCGCGATCATCACCGTGACTTATTCACCGGGGGAGTACCTGACCAAATTCCTCGATTCGGTACCAGCCAACTCTCGGGTAGTCATGGTCGACAATGGATCTACAGACGGGGCGCCCGAGGCTGCAGCGGAGGCTGGGAAAGCCGAGCTGCTCTACAGTGGCGGAAATATTGGATATGGGGCGGGTATGAATCTCGGCGCTCGACACCTCCGCGCCGCCCGCGAGGCTGGAAAGATCAACCCAGACTACCTTGTGATTTCCAACCCGGATGTGGTGTTTAGCGACGGTGCCATCGATGAGCTTTTGGAGGCGGCGCGGCGTCATCCTCGAGCAGGCTCTTTGGGACCCCGCATTGTAGAGGCAGACGGCAGTGCCTACCCATCAGCGCGTGCGGTGCCACAACTCGGTTCCGGTATCGGCCATGCACTCCTGGGCAAGGTGTGGCCGACAAACCCGTGGACGAAGCGCTACCTGGACGACGAAGACATGGAAAGTGAGAGAACCGCAGGTTGGCTGAGTGGTTCGTGCCTGCTGTTGCGTTGGGATGCATTTGAGGCGCTGGGAGGGTTCGACGAGCGCTACTTCATGTATATGGAAGACGTCGACTTGGGGGATCGACTCGGACGTGCTGGCTGGTTGAATGTCTTTGTCCCCAGCGCGGAGATTCGCCACGCCAAAGGACACGCAGCGGGCAAGCATCCAGATGTAGTGCTCAAGGCGCACCATGACAGTGCCTATCGATTTCAAGCCGACCGTCTGCCGGGGTGGCGCAATCTGCCCGTGCGGTTAGTCCTTAAAGCGGGGCTGAAAATCCGCGAGAAGATTGCAATTGCGGCGGCGCACGGCGTGGGCTGACTTGCAGAGCGCAAACAGTGACTAGTGTGTGAAAACCAGTAGCAAAAAGCAGCAAGGAATAGAAAGGCCATAGAAGTGGTAGATCTCGCAGCCACCACCGACGCAGTGATCCTGGTCGGCGGCAAGGGGACCCGACTACGCCCCCTGACTAACTCCATCCCGAAGCCGATGCTGCCGGTGGCGGGCGCGCCGTTCCTGGAGCACCTGCTGGCCCGCATCAAGGAGGCCGGTATGACTCACGTCGTGCTGGGAACCTCCTTTAAAGCCGAGGTTTTTGAGGAGCACTTCGGCGACGGAAGCCACTTGGGACTCGAGATCGAATACGTAGTGGAGGAAGAACCGCTGGGAACCGGTGGCGGCATCCGCAACGTGCTGGATCACCTGCGCTACGACCGGGCAATGGTCTTTAATGGCGACGTTCTTGGAGGAACCGACCTGCAGGCCGTTTTGAAGACCCACGTGGAGCAGGAAGCTGATGTAACTCTGCATCTGTTGCGAGTGTCTGATCCCCGAGCCTTCGGATGTGTGCCAACCGACGCTGACGGCCGTGTCAGTGCTTTCCTGGAGAAGACAGAGGATCCGCCGACGGATCAGATCAACGCTGGTAGCTATGTCTTCAACCGCTCCGTGATCGAGAAGATCCCCGCTGGCCGCCCGGTGAGTGTGGAGCGTGAAGTATTCCCGGGCCTGTTGGAAGCTGGTGCCCGCGTATTTGGTCACGTTGACCAGGCCTACTGGCGCGACATGGGTACGCCCGCCGACTTCGTGCGCGGTTCCTCTGATCTCGTGCGCGGTATTGCCCCCTCGCCGCTGCTAGATGGACGCCACGGCGAAAGTCTAGTGGACGAGTCCAGCGCCATCGCTGGTGGTGCCCTGCTGCTGGGTGGAACCGTGATTGGCCGTGGCGTCGAGGTCGGAGGCGGCGCGCGTGTGGAGGAGTCCGTGATCTTCGATGGAGTACAGATCGAAGCGGGCGCGACGGTGGAGCGTTGTGTGATCGGTGCGGGCGTGCGCATTGGTGCGCGAGCTCACCTGGTGGACTGCGTGATCGGCGAAGGAGCCGTGATCGGTGCTCGTTGTGAGCTGCGTGATGGACTGCGCGTGTGGCCGGGAGTGACCCTGCCAGATGGCGGTGTGCGCTTTAGTTCTGACATCTAAAACACGATTTACGGGCGTTTTTGCGCCCAAAGAAAAAATTTAGAGAAAATTCACTACATCTAGTGCGTCCTGAACTAAAGGTTCAAGAAAATGTACACATGTTGTGGTTTTCACTGGTTGCCCGTGCATACATTGTGGTTGCGCACGGGCACCTTTTCTTAGGGGAACGGGATTATTGGGAGCGTTGTGACTGGTGGGGTTGGTGTGACTAGTGGGATTTCCCTAAAGCTTGACGCGATGTAATTACCAGTGTGTAATCTTCAGTAGACCGACAAAGAAGACGCCGCACTCAGGCGCACAGCAAATCCCACTAGAAGAGGAGAAACTCCGTGGACAAGTCAGTAGACATCGCCCTTCGTGGCCACTTTGCTGACGGCTCCTCGGCGGTAGAGCAGGAGGCGAACGTGGACAACGAAGCGCGCCAGAAGAACCTCTTCGATCTGACGCAGGACTTCGACCTGCTTTTCGATGCGGTGGAGCAGGACTGGCAGGAGCAGGCTCTGTGTGCCCAGACTGATCCGGAAGCTTTCTTTCCGGAAAAGGGTGGATCCACCCGCGAGGCTAAGCGTATTTGCCAGGCCTGCGGTGTGCGTGACGAATGCCTTGAATACGCTCTTGAACATGATGAGCGATTCGGTATCTGGGGTGGGCTCTCCGAGCGTGAGCGCCGTCGCTTGAAGAAGCGTATCGGCTAAGACATTACATTCGGGGATCGATCTGGTCGGGGGTTACATTGAGGTAGCACGCGACCAGGCGCACAATAATCATCCGTAGGAGATCCTGCAGGTCCTGTGCGGACGACGCCCGCGACTCCACGGGACGGCGGAATACAATGATCCGTGGACGGGTAGGAGTGCCTTTGTTATCCACTCCCGCAGCGACTAGCCGCCCCAGTGGAACCTGCCCGTCTGCGACGACATCCTCCGGCCACTGGCGGTAGCCCGTATTAAGACGCATGCGTGGTACGACGTCGACGGCGATATCAAGGCTGGAGAGTTCGGCGTCGAAACGCTCGAGAATTGGCTCGAACGCATCGATGACCGCATCGTCGAAGCGCTGCGAACGGGACTTGTTGCGCGGCACCTCCGGTAGCAAGATCCCCCGAATTCCCCGTCCTCGGGGATCCTGCCTCATGCGCGCATCCTGCTTCATAGGAACACATCTTAACGACGCCACAGCGACATGCCACGAGGGCACGCTCGAAAGCAGAAGAAAAGGGGTTAGACTAATGCGCGTGACTCTTATCCGACAATGCTCTCGGCCCGGTTGCGGCAAGCCCGCCGTAGCCACGCTGGAGTTCAACTATGCAGAGCAGCGAGCCATCGTAGGGCCGCTGAGCGTTTGCGGAAACCCTCACCGGTGGGATCTGTGTGAGAATCACGCCCGCCGAACAACCGTCCCGCAGGGCTGGACGCTAGAATTTGTCGATGAAGCGGTGGAAGACACCGTAGCCGAGGCTGACGAGGAAGATCTGATGGCACTCGCTGAGGCGGTGCAACAAGCTACCGAGCGCGACAAGGAAGAGGATCTGCAGCCTGCCCCTCGGCTCTATAGGCGATCCGAGATTCCAGAATCCACGCCGCATCACCCCTCTATGAAGAACCTGCCCCGGTCTACGCCGCGCCGACACCTGCGCGCGGTTCGAGACCAGCACTAGAAAGGAAACCACTATGGCTACTCATTCCCCGAAAGACGTGGCGGCAGCTATCAAGGCCTACGATGTCCGCGGTGTGGTCGGCGAAGGAGCCGGCTTCCTGAACGAGGAATTCGTACGCGACGTAGCGGGCTCCTTCGCCCGCCTTATGCGCGAAGAAGGAGCGGAAACCATCGTCGTCGGCCACGATATGCGCGACAGCTCCCCGGCTCTAGCGGCAGCATTCGCCGAAGGTGTGAACGCGCAGGGGCTGAACACTATCTCCCTTGGGCTTACCAGCACCGACGAGCTCTACTACGCCAGTGGTGTGAAGCAGTGTCCGGGAGCCATGTTCACCGCCTCCCACAACCCCGCTAGGTACAACGGCATCAAACTCTGCCGCGCTGGGGCTCGCCCTGTGGGACAGGATTCCGGCCTGGATCGCATCTCCGCAGAACTGGTCGACGGCGTGCCCACGTTTGACGGCGCGCCTGGTACTAACTCCACCGAAGACGTTCTGGCAGGATACGCCGAGTATCTCAACAAGCTGGTGCCGCTGAACATCCGACCGCTGAAGGTCGCGGTGGACGCCGGCAACGGCATGGGCGGATTGACCGTCCCCGCTGTACTGCAGCAGAGCTCGCTGGAAGTCTTTGACCTGTACTTCGAACTCGACGGTAACTTCCCGAACCACGAGGCCAACCCGTTGGATCCGAAGAACCTGGTGGATCTGCAGAAGTTCACCGTGGACAAGGGTGCTGATCTGGGAATAGCCTTCGACGGGGACGCGGATCGTTGCTTCATCGTGGACGAGAAGGGCGAGGCCGTTTCCCCCTCCACGATCTGCGCCATGATTGCCGAGCGCTACCTGGATGAGCAGCCGGGCGCCACAATCATCCATAACCTCATTACTTCCAAGTCCGTCCGCGAACTGGTGGAAGCCAAGGGAGGAAAGCCAGTGCGGACCCGCGTTGGCCACTCCTTCATTAAGGCGCAGATGGCAAAGGAAGGTGCCGTCTTCGGTGGTGAGCACTCCGCGCACTACTACTTTAGCGACTTCTTCAACGCCGATTCCGGCATGCTTGCTGCGCTCCACGTGCTGGCTTCCTTGGGCGAGCAGGACAAGCCCCTGTCCGAGCTAAAGCGCGCCTATGAGACCTACCGCGCCTCCGGCGAGATCAACTCCGAGGTGGCCGACCAGGCGGGACGCACCGAGGCTGTAGTGGAAGCGTTTGCCGACCGCACTGCATCCGTCGACCGCCTCGATGGCGTGACTATCGAATTGCAGGACGGTTCCTGGCTGAACGTGAGGGCGTCGAACACCGAACCGCTGCTGCGCCTCAACGTCGAGGCACGCGACGACGAGGGAGTAAAAGCCATCGTCGACGAAGCGTTGTCCGTCATCCGGGCTTAGGAGGAAAGCTGATGCAGCGTATCGAAGGTGCTGTTCAGAACTATGCCTGGGGGTCACATGAATCCCTCGCCAAGCTGCAGGGGCGTGCTACACCGACCTCAGAGCCGGAGGCCGAGCTGTGGTTCGGAGCTCACCCGGGAGCACCGGGCCCACTCTTGGACCTCATTGAGGCCGATCCGGAAGGCCAGTTGGGCGCCGGGCATAAGCACCTGCCCTTTTTGCTCAAACTTCTGGCTGCAGAGCGTGCACTGAGCATCCAGGTGCACCCCACGAAAGCTCAAGCCGAAGCCGGTTTTGCGGCGGAGGACGCCGCCGGGATTCCCCGTGATGCCTTCGAACGCAACTACAAGGATGACAATCACAAGCCTGAGCTTCTGGTAGCGCTGGGCGAGTTTGAGGCTATGGCGGGCTTCCGGCCAGTTGCACGCACCCGTGAACTGCTGGACTGGCTGGCATTGCCGGAGCTTGATTTCCTGCGTGACGACCTGCACGCTGCGGTCGAGCGCGCACTGCACCTTCCGGACGAGGAAGTATCTGCGGTTCTTGACGCCCTCACGCGGCGCTGCCGAGAGCTGGTAACTACCGCTGACGGATGGATGGGTGACGTGGCGGATCTGGTTCTGCGATTGGAGGAGCAGTACCCCGCGGATCGTGGTGTGCTGTTCGCGCTGCTGCTGAACCGAGTGGAGTTACAGGCGGGGGAGGCCTTGTACCTCGATGCCGGACAGCTGCATGCCTATGTGCGCGGAACAGGGGTGGAGATCATGGCAAACTCCGACAACGTGCTGCGCTGCGGGCTCACGCCAAAGCATATCGATATCAATGAGTTGATGAAGGTGGTGCGCTGGGAGGAACTCTCCGACCCGCGACTGCGTGCCGACGAAACCGGCGTGTACCACACCCCGGCTAAGGAGTTTAGCTTGCGCCGGTTGGCGGGCGAGGGGGCTGTTGAAGGCCCGGCGATCGTGCTGGCGGTCGGTGGAGACGTGGACTGCGAAGGAGCACATGTCGACAGTGGCTCCGCCGTCTGGGTGCCTTTCGGCGAGTCGGCCAGCGTACGCGGCCAGGCTTTTATCGCTCGTCCTGGGGTGTAGTTGCCGGCCCCAGCGTGGTATCGGTGGGCCTGTCAGACTCACCGCTGGGCTTGGGGGCAGGAGCAGTCTGGGGTTTGTCGTCCCCGGCGATTTCGGTGGGCTCGGTAGCCTTGGACGGAGACGGGGTGAAGTCCGGCGGCACGGTGGCGTTTGCGTCGGTACCCTTTTCCGTTTCGATAGGCTTACTCGGCCCGTCGGAACCACCAGGTAGCGCAGGTTTAGTCGGTAGCGTCGGGATCGTCGGAAGGACAGGGCCAGCATTCTGCTCTGGCTTGGGAGCCTGAGTCTGCGGCTGTGCCTGGAGCTGAGACTGTGCCGGCTGCTGACTCGGTTGCGCTTGTTGCTGGGGCTGGACAGCATCGCGTGAGTTCAGGCCTTCCGCGATGATCGTCTTTGAAGGCTGGGAGTTATACGAACGGTAGCCATCCCAGGAGTTGGGGGGCAAGTAGGGGTCTTGCCCTAATGGCGCCACGTTGCTGAACTCTCCCATTTCGCTACCATTCGGGCTATTGGTGGAGTAGGCCGGGGGCGCCTGCTGCTCGGGTTCGTCGGTACCACCATTGCCAGGGACAACGTCATGCTTTTGCGAAGCCGCGCCGGTGCTGATGGCGATCGTAGATTCGTCCGCATTGTTTCGCTTCGGAGCCGTCGCTTCGGAGCCTGCTTGCCACGTCCAAACCCCGATGACACCTGCGAGTACCAAACCGATAATCGCGATCCCGCTAATTACCCGAGGCACGGAGGAGTGCTCTTCGGTGGAGTACTGTTCGGTTTCTTCTGCTGCCACCTGGCTCACCTCCCTGTTTTGATCTGTGCCCCTCGAAGGTCACAATTTGATTAAGCTCAAAACGAGCCTATCAGGAATCGCGATCCTTGACCAGAGTTGTCGCCCGTGTAAACGCGCTACAGTCGGTAATTGAGCGATAGAAAGGCCGGCACGATGAGCAACTGGGACGAATTCATTTTCTCGCAGGAAGACAATGTGGACTTCCTGGACGAACTGGCAGAGCTGGAGGACCCCGAGGTAATTGGAGCCCTGGTGGACGCCGTAAATTTGGCGCTGCGGGATGGACAGCCGGACTCCGTGGACTATTCCATCGGGCTGTGCGCCGCCACTGTGGCCGCCATTTGGGGCGGTGCTCCCTTCAGTACAGCCAGCGTGGCAGATGAACACCCTTATATTCGTGCCCATATCGGCGAGTGCCCGGCGAACTTGCAGGAGGTGTCCCTGCAGCTGCTCGATGGGGAGATGGAGCGGCGCGCGGCCAGTGCCGACGACGGCGATGACACCGAAGATGGCGACGAAGCCGACGGCCTGGAGACCTTCGTCGAGGCACTCAGTTAGACATTTCGAGGCATCTCAAACGCCGTTCAATGCCCGTCTAATACACTGTCCATAGAAAATAGACCTGTCATCATTTGAGGAGTCACCCCACCCATGGAGTTTAAAGTCAAGGATCTCTCGCTGGCAGAGGCCGGACGTCACCAGATCCGCCTGGCGGAATACGAGATGCCCGGGCTCATGCAGCTGCGTCGCGACTACGCCGACGAACAGCCCCTGAAGGGCGCCCGTATCGCTGGCTCCATTCACATGACCGTGCAGACAGCTGTGCTGATCGAAACTCTGGTGGCCCTCGGCGCTGAGGTTCGTTGGGCCTCCTGCAATATCTTTTCCACCCAGGACGAAGCCGCGGCGGCCATTGTCGTTGGTGAGGGAACCCCGGACGCACCCGCCGGCGTGCCGGTGTTCGCTTGGAAGGGCGAGACCCTGGACGAGTACTGGTGGTGCCTGAAGCAGATCTTCACCTGGGGAGAAGGCGTAGAAGCCAACATGATCCTGGACGACGGTGGCGATGCGACCATGGCTGTTATCAAGGGCATGGAGTTTGAAAACGCAGGCCTCGTTCCGGATGCCGAGGATCATGACTCCGATGAGTACAAGGCCTTCCTCGGGATGCTGCGTGAAGCCTTGGCGGAGGACGATAAATTCTGGAACCGGGCGTCACAAAGCATCAAGGGTGTCACCGAAGAAACAACGACGGGCGTGCACCGCCTTTACCACTTTGCCGAGCAAGGCGTGCTGCCATTCCCGGCGATGAACGTCAACGATGCCGTGACGAAGTCCAAGTTCGACAACCGCTACGGCACCCGCCACTCGCTGATCGATGGCATCAACCGCGCTACCGACATGCTGATCGGCGGCAAGTCCGTCCTGCTGTGCGGCTACGGTGACGTAGGTAAGGGCTGTGCCGAAGCGCTGGCGGGCCAGGGTGCGATCGTTAAGGTCACCGAGGTCGATCCGATCAACGCCCTGCAAGCGCTCATGGACGGCTTCGAGGTAGTGCAGGTAGAGGACTTTATTGGTGACGCCGACATTGTCATCACCGCGACGGGGAACCTCGGGATTATCACGTTTGAGCACATGCAGATGATGAAGAACCACGCGGTGCTGGGCAACATCGGCCACTTCGATAACGAGATCGACATGGCCAGCCTGCTGCACCGCGAGGACGTTAGCCGCGTGAACATTAAGCCGCAGGTTGACGAGTTCACCTTCCCCGGCGCCGACGGCGAGCCGGTATCCATCGTGGTGTTGAGTGAAGGTCGCCTGCTGAACCTGGGTAATGCTACCGGCCACCCATCGTTCGTGATGTCCAACTCCTTTGCCGATCAGACGATTGCACAGATCGAATTGTTTACGAAGTCGGATCAGTATGGCAACGACGTTTATCGCCTGCCGAAGATCTTGGACGAGATGGTCGCCCGCATTCACGTTGAGGCGCTCGGCGGTAAGCTGACGACGTTGACCAAGGAGCAGGCGGAGTACATCGGAGTGGATGTCGCCGGGCCGTTCAAGCCAGAGCACTACCGATACTAAAAATGATCGTTAGCTTTGAAGGAGTCGACGGCGCGGGGAAAAATACCCTGGTCACTGCCGTTGAAAAAGAGTTGGTAGCGCGCGAGGTGCCAGTGGCACGCATCGCATTTCCGCGCTATGAGGAATCGAATCCGGCGATGCTGGCGCGCGAGGCGCTGCATGAGAAGCTGGGCGATCTGATTGACTCAGTGCATGGCATGGCCACGCTTTTCGCACTAGATCGCAGCGAGATCGCAGCGGACCTAGCGGACTTCGATGAGGATGGTTACGTCATTCTGATCGACCGCTACACCGCGTCGAACGTGGCCTACTCAACCGCCCGGTTGGGCAGCAATGTGGCTGAGGTTGGCGACTGGGTGACGCAGCTAGAACAGGAGACCCTGGGGATTCCAGCACCGCATTTGCAGATCCTTGTGGACGTGGAGGCTGAGGTTGCCGGGCAGCGCGCCGAAGCGCGGGAAGCCGTGGACGAGACTCGGGCGCGCGATGCCTATGAGCGCGATAGCAGTTTGCAGGAGCGAACCGTCCAGGCTTATCGAGCGTTGGCGGAGCAGCAGTGGCTGAGCCCATGGGTGACGGTCGATAGCACCGGGGATGACTACGAAGGTCGCGCGGTGAAGGTCGCGGATCTATTGGAAGAAATGAGAGGATGACAACCGTGGACACGAAAATTCTGGTGGTTGATGACGACCCGGCTATTGCTGAAATGCTCACCATCGTCCTGCAGGGCGAGGGGTTCCGCACCATCGTCGTGGGTGACGGCGTGGAGGCCGTAAAGGCCGCCGAGGAGCACAACCCGGATCTCATCCTGCTCGACGTGATGCTGCCTGGCATGAATGGCATCGACGTGTGCAAGGCCATTCGAGAGAGTTCCACGGTACCGATCGTGATGCTGACCGCACGTACCGACACCGTGGACGTGGTCTTGGGGCTGGAATCCGGTGCCGACGACTACGTGCACAAGCCCTTCAAACCGAAGGAACTGGTCGCACGTGTGCGGGCTCGCCTGCGCCGCACCCCGGAAGAAACACAGGTCGATTCCATCGAAGTTGCCGACCTGACGATCGACGTGCCCGGCCACCAGGTCATCCGGGACGGCCAGGAGATCGCACTGACCCCCATAGAGTTTGATCTGCTCGTGACGCTTGCTTCCCGTCCACGCCAGGTGTTCTCCCGCGAAGAGCTTCTGGAGCAGGTGTGGGGCTACCGCAAATCCAGCGATACCCGCCTGGTAAATGTGCATGTCCAGCGCTTGCGCGCAAAGGTGGAGAAGGATCCGGATGATCCGAAGATCATCCAGACCGTTCGCGGAATCGGATACAAGACGGGCGAATAAGTTTTCCACGTGGATCAGGAGCAACAAGAAAACGCCCCCGTCCGGCGGGGTAAAAAGCTGCAGGACGCCACACAGGCTAACCCCCGCCCGTCGCGCTGGCGATCCCCAAATGGCAAGAAATTCCCTTTAAGGAAACGGGAAAAGACCCTTGCCGCGGGTTCGACGTTTTGGTCTGTGCTGCGGGACTTCTTCCGACGGCCGAAGGATACCTGGGTGCGGGCGATCAATTCGCTGAGTCTGCGATGGCGCCAGTCCATTCAGCTGCGCGTTATCGGCAGCGTGCTGGCCTCCAGCACCTTTGCATTCCTGCTAATGGGATTTCTGCTGACGGGTTTCCTTAGCCAGCAACTGCTGGCTACCAAATTCTCCGAAGGCGTCGACAGCATGGATCGAGCGCGTGCTGCAGTGGAGGAGCAGATAGCCTCCACGGACTCCTCTAATCCCGTCTCAGTGAGGCTGACATCTGCCAGAGCCGTGCTCTCGAATCGCTCAACGGGAATGGATCAATCGAGCGCTCCGGTCTATGACTCGGTGCTTATTGCTTCTGACGCCAGCGACTCCGAAACCCGTATTCCCGCGAACATTGACATTCCCGAGAATCTACGCGAGTTTGTGCGTCAGGGGCAGGTCTCGTACCAATACGCCCGCGTCAACGGAGAAAACGGAAGCTACAAAGCACTCATCATCGGTAGTCCCGTTTACTCCGACATTCCCGGGTTAGAGCTCTACTTGCTGGTGCCTTTGACTTCGGAGGAAGTCACGCTGAACCTGATGCGTGGCCTTTTGATGGCCGGTGGAATCGTCCTCATTATCTTGCTTATGGTGATCAGCTGGGTGTTCTCACAACAGATCATTGGGCCAGTGCGTGCCGCGTCCAAAATCGCTGAGAAGCTGGCTGCTGGGCACCTCCACGAGCGTATGGTCGTCGATGGTCAGGATGAGGTGGCCAAGCTTGCATATAGCTTTAATGACATGGCAGAGAAGCTGTCCACCCAGATTCGCAATCTGGAGGAGTTCGGTTCCCTGCAGCGCCAGTTCACCTCGGACGTCTCCCACGAACTACGTACTCCTCTGACGACGGTTCGCATGGCCGCGGACATGATCGAGGACAATGCGGATGAACTTGACCCCCTGACCGCTCGCGCAGCGCACTTGATGACCAAGGAGCTAGATCGCTTCGAGACTCTGCTAGGTGACCTGCTGGAGATCTCTCGTCACGACGCGGGCGTGGCGAACCTATCGGCTGAAAAAGTCGACGTGCGCGGTGTCGTGCGCTCCGCTTTGCAGCAGGTGCGCGCCATTGCCGAGGACATCGGCACGGAGTTTATCGTGGATCTTCCGGAGGAACCGGTGGTTGTTGCCGTCGACTCGCGACGGGTGGAGAGGATCCTTCGCAACCTGCTTGCCAATGCTGTCGATCACTCCGAAGGCAATCCAGTTGAGGTGAAGATGGCGGTAGGTACGGATGCTTTGGCTGTCACTGTCACCGACCACGGTGTGGGACTTAAGCCTGGCGAAGAAGAGATGGTGTTCAACCGTTTTTGGCGCTCCGATCCCTCCCGAGAGCGCTGTACCGGCGGCACTGGCCTGGGACTCGCCATTGCTAAGGAGGACGCAAACCTCCACGGTGGTCGCCTCGAAGCAGCCGGTGAACCTGGCGTGGGAGCCTGCTTCCGGTTGACCCTCCCGCTACAACAAGGGCGCACCGTGCACTCTTCGCCATTACCGATGGCGGTGGAGGATAAGGGCGTCACTACCGAGGAACAGGAAGGTAGCCACGATGAGTAACAAGAGCACAAAGGTACTGGCCGCAGTGGCTGGGCTGGGTCTGCTGGCCGCGTGCTCTACGCTTCCGGACAGCACCAAACCCGAAGCGATCTCTAGCTATGCGCCGGCTCCTAGTGGACAGGAGGCTCCGACGCCTTCTGATGGGCAGCCGTCTGATCTACTTCTGCGTGATTTCTTTACCGCCAGTGCCCACCCGCTGCGGGAGCATCAAGCGGCGAAGAAGTTCCTTACCAGTGGTATGCAGGGACGATGGCAATCCGATGCGCCAACGATGGTGCTCGACCGCATCGATATTGCCTCTGAGGGGCAAGGAAGTGACACGAAGATCACCTATCGTGTGCGCGGCAACGTCGTCGGAACTCTTGGCGTGGGTGGTGTGTTCGATCCGCAGTTCACGGCTTTTGAAACCACCTATGAAATGCAGAACATCGATGGGCAATGGCGCATCAGTAATCTGCCGAACGTGGTGGTGCTGGATCGCCAAGATTTTGTGAGCACCTACCGTGCGCGCAATATCTACTTCCCGGATCGCAATGGCAGGGCACTAGTGCCGGATCGCCGTTGGATCTACACCGGTCAGCAGTCCACCGCAGCCTCTCTGGTGTCTTTGCTGGTCGCAGGACCCCAGGAACGATTAAAAAAGGCCGTGAGGAATCTTCTTCCCGATGGCGCCACCGCCCAGGTGTCTAACGATCGGGAGGGCGATCCTTCCGTTAGCTTTACCGGTCTGCAAGGTCTGTCCGCCGATGGACGACGATTGCTTGCCGCGCAGGTTGTATGGACTTTGGCGGGCTCGGAAGTGCGTGGCCCCTATGAGCTCACTGCCGATGGCACCCCAATGAGCGATGACATGCAGGGGAAATGGTTGGTTCAGGACCTGTCGCAGTACGACCCGAATGTGCGAGTTCAAGTGCCATTGCGGGCAGTTTCTGGCGGAGATATTTATCAACCGGATGGCACGCGGGCGCAGAAGCTCGATGGGTGGCTAACCCAGCGCTATATCGAATCAGCATCGCTGAGTTCCCGCGATGAGGTCTATGCCGCAGTGACCGGGCGGGGCGATGAGCCACGTCAGCTGATGATTGGAGCCAAGGAGGACCAGCCGGTGAGCTCCGTGGAAGCGGATTCTCTGACCCGGCCAAGCTGGGGACTTGGTGCGACCTCGGTGTACGTCGTCGCCGACGGTGAGAAGATTATTGAGGTTACACGCAATCCCGAGACCGGAAACGTGGGAGAGCAGAAGGTCGATGGATCCACGCTAAGGATGATCCACGGGGACAAAAAGCGCATTAGCGTATTCCGTGTTTCTCATGACGGTACGCGAGCTGTGATGGTGGTCAATGGGCGCGTGTATGTTGCGGTGCTGGAGACGACAGACGAGGGCACGAAGCGACTCGGAGCCCCAGTGGAGATCGGTAACGCAGTAGGCGATACGGCGGTAAGCGCCGAGTGGGCGGAAGATGGATCCGTGCTGGTCGGCACACGTGCTAATGACGCCCCAGTGTGGGATATCGAGGTGGACGGATCCTATTCGCAGCAAATTACGGGTCGGAACCTATCCGCACCGGTGGTGTCGGTGGCAACGGATGGCAACAAGATCTACGTCACCGATGCCAATGCGTTGATGCAGTTCGACGTGACTTCAGAGGAGTCGAGGTTCTGGCGTGAAGTTCCCACGATGCAGGGAAAGCGGGCAACACCTTTGTTGGCCGACTAGGCTTTTGCCTGTGGGGATATTGGGGGATTTAAACGCGCTTGCCGGATTGGTGTGGCGCGCGGATTGTGTGTGCTGTGGTCGGATGCAGGCGCTCCCGGCTGGCGTGGCCGTGGGAGAACAGCTGTGCGAGGAGTGCGGGTTACAGCTGATGCACCCGTGGCAGCGCTGGCAGCCACGGGTAGCTGCCGTACCGGTTTTTGTTTCTGGCACGTATGGCGGTGCGCGACGCATGCTGATCCTGAGCGCAAAGGAACGACTGCGCCCGGCGGCTATTGGTGTAGCTGGTCGTCTGTTGGCCGCCGGGATTTTGCACGTCAGCGGCTTAGGCTTGGTGCCGGATCCGAGGTGGGGACGAGTCCGGCTGGTGCCCGCTCCAACTCGCAGGTCGGCAGCGCGACACCGCGGAGGGGACATTGTCACGAGGTTCTGCCATGCAGCCGCTGAACTATATCCCAGGGTGGAGGTTTGTCCGGTGGCATGGCTCGATGAATCGAGCGTGGACTCAGTGGGGTTGGACCGTCACCAGCGGCGAGAAAATGTTGCAAGGAACATTCTCTTCGATCCCGTAGCAGTGGGGAGGTTACGCGGGGCAGACGAGGTTGTGATTGTGGATGATGTGTGTACTACCGGTGCTACAACTGCCCAATTCGCATTTGCACTGTCGGCGCACGGGGTCCGTCCCCGGTTGGCTTTGGTGCTGGCAGGTGCTTAAAACACATTGGTAACGGAGACAAGTAGCAGAACTAGTATCAATCAGGGGGTTATGTGCAAATGTCGTCTTGTCGATCGGTAGAATAATAGGTGGAACGATCACCGTTGGAAGGTGGGTAATCCGGCCTGATTCTGGCGGTGAATGACCTTGGAGGTTGAGCAATGTCGACCGGCAAAAACTCGTCCAACTTTGGCAACGAGGAACTGTCTGCACCAGAGGCAGGCGTGGAAATCACCGGCCGCAATGTCGAGGTGCCAGAGCACTTCGCAGAGCGAGTCAAGGGCAAGCTGGCAAAGATTGAACGCCTGGATCCTACCCTCACCTTTTTCCACGTAGAGCTGCAGCACGAGCCTAACCCGCGCCGTGGTGACCAGCAGGATCGTCTGCAAATCACCGCAACCGGCAAGGGGCACATCGCTCGTGCGGAGGCCAAGGAAGATTCCTTCTACGCTGCTCTCGAGGTCGCAATCGGACGCATGGAACGCTCCTTGCGCAAGGTGAAGGCTCGCCGCAAGATCGCCCGCTCCGGACACCGCACCCCTATGTCCGTGGGCGAAGCTACTGCCAACCTGGTTGAGGAAGCCCAGCCAAAGGCCGAGACGAAGCCGGAAGAGGTTGGACCTTACGACGTTGATCCTTACGAGGACCAGTTCAAGCCCGGTCAGGTTGTGCGCAAGAAGGTTCACAAGGCCGCCCCGATCAGCGTTGACCAGGCGCTAAGCGAGATGGAACTCGTTGGCCACGACTTCTTCCTATTCATCAACGAAGAAAACGGCCAGCCGTCCGTGGTTTACCGTCGCCACGCTTTCGATTACGGCCTGATCACTCTGGAAGAGAAAGAAGCCTAAGTAGCTTAAAAAGCTTTCCAACTTCCTCCCAACCGACCTTCCGCCCTTCAACCGCGGAAGGTCGGTTTTCTTGGTTTTGTTGTGGGGTGTAGTTGCCCGTGACCTTGGGGGTGGGGGTAGGATTGTCCGAAGCCGACAAGTTAGCTAACAAGTTTTAAAAACCGAGAAAAGGACAGCATCAGCGTGCTAGGACTTTCGAAAATTCTCCGAATGGGCGAAGGCCGTGCGGTCAAGCGTCTCGCGAAGATCGCCGACCAAGTGATGGACCTCGAAGAGGAATACTCCGTGCTCAGCGACGAGGAACTGCAGGCCAAGACCGAAGAGTTCAAAAAGCGAGTCCAAGACGACGGCGAGAGCTTGGATGACATCCTGCTCGAAGCTTTTGCCACCGCGCGTGAGGCATCCTGGCGCGTGCTGGGGCAGAAGCACTACAAGGTGCAGATCATGGGCGGCGCCGGACTGCACTTTGGCTATGTCTCCGAGATGAAGACCGGTGAGGGTAAGACCCTGACCTGTGTGCTTCCCGCATATCTCAACGCACTGTCCGGTAAGGGCGTCCACGTCGTTACCGTTAACGACTACCTGGCTAAGCGTGACTCGGAGTGGATGGGTCGCGTGCACCGCTTCCTGGGCCTAACTACCGACGTGATCCTCAGTGGCAAAAACCCAGCTGAACGCCGCGAGGCTTATAACGCGGACATCACTTATGGCACGAACAACGAGTTCGGTTTCGACTACCTGCGCGATAACATGGCGCACTCCCTGAACGACTTGGTGCAGCGCGGCCACAACTACGCGATTGTCGATGAGGTTGACTCCATCCTTATCGACGAGGCACGTACCCCGCTGATCATTTCCGGTCCCGTAGAGGGTTCCAGCAAGTGGTTCACCGCTTTCGCAGCTATTGCCCCGAAGCTGACCCGCGACATCCACTACGAAATTGACGAGCGGAAGAAGACCGTGGGCGTCAAGGAAGAAGGTGTGGAGTTCGTCGAGGATCAGCTGGGCATCGAGAACCTTTACGCACCTGAGCACTCGCAGCTTGTTAGCTACCTGAACAACTCCATCAAGGCCAAGGAGCTGTTCACCCGCGATAAGGATTACATCGTCCGCAACGGCGAGGTCGTCATCGTCGACGAGTTCACAGGCCGCATCTTGGATGGACGCCGTTACAACGAGGGCATCCACCAGGCGATTGAGGCGAAGGAACACGTCGAGATCAAGAACGAGAACCAGACGCTGGCCACCGTCACGCTGCAGAACTACTTCCGTCTGTACGACAAGCTGGCGGGTATGACGGGTACGGCAGAGACCGAGGCTGCCGAGCTGAAGTCCACCTACAAGCTGGATGTTGCTCCGATCCCGACAAACAAGGAAAATCAGCGCAAGGACCACGTCGACCTGATCTACAAGACTCAGGAAGCGAAGTTCGAGGCCGTGGCTGAGGACATCGCCGAGCGCGTGGAGGCCGGCCAGCCTGTGCTGGTGGGTACCACCTCCGTCGAGCGTTCCGAGTACCTGTCCAAGCTGCTGCAGCGCCGTGGCATCAAGCACAACGTGCTCAACGCGAAGTACCACGAGCAGGAGGCCGAGATCGTCGCCCAGGCAGGACGTCTGGGCGCCGTCACTGTGGCTACGAACATGGCCGGCCGTGGTACCGACATCGTGCTGGGCGGTAACCCGGATATCCTTGCCGACATTAACCTGCGCGAGCGTGGCCTGGATCCCGTCGAAAGCCCGGAGGCTTACGAGGAAGCCTGGGACGACGAGATTGAAAAGGTACGCGCCGAGTCCAAGGAAGAGGCGGAAAAGGTCCGCGAGGTTGGTGGCCTGTACGTGCTGGGCACGGAGCGTCACGAGTCCCGCCGTATCGATAACCAGCTGCGCGGTCGTTCGGCACGTCAGGGTGACCCGGGCGAAACCCGTTTCTACCTGTCCATGCGTGACGACCTGATGGTGCGCTTCGTTGGCCAGACAATGGAAACCCTGATGACTCGCCTGAATATCCCGGATGACGAGGCCATCGACTCGAAGATGGTCACCAACGCCATCAAGGGTGCACAGTCCCAGGTGGAGTCCGCCAACTTCGAGATGCGCAAGAACGTGCTCAAATATGACGAAGTCATGAACGAGCAGCGCAAGGTGATCTACAGTGAGCGCCGCCAGATCCTCGAGGGTGAGGATGTGGAATCCCAGATCCGCAGCATGCTGAAGGACACCATCGAGGCATACGTGGATGGTGCAACCGCCGAGGGCTATGTCGAAGACTGGGACCTGGATACCCTGTGGAACGCCCTGGACTCCCTCTACGGCCCGACCTTCACCCACGAGTCCCTGGTCGAGGGGGACGAGTACGGCCGCCCGGGCGAACTGAGCTCCTCCCAGCTGTTGGACGCCCTACTTGAGGATGCAAACCACGAGTACGACGAGCTGGAAGAGAAGGTCACCGAGATCGCCGGCGAAGAGCAGATGCGCGGCATGGAACGCGCAGCCTTGCTGAACGTCGTGGATCAGAAGTGGCGCGAGCACCTCTACGAGATGGATTACCTCAAGGAGGGCATTGGCCTGCGTGCGATGGCACAGCGCGATCCTCTGGTGGAATACCAGCGCGAGGGTGGCGACATGTTTAACCGTATGAAGGACGGCATTAAGGAAGAAACCGTTCGCCAAATGTTCCTAGTTCGCAACCAGCTGAAGCAGGCCAACACCGTGCATGTCGAGGATCCGGCAGCGGGTAACGAGGGCGTGGCCGTGGATCGCGCCACCCAGACCACCATGGGCGGCTAGTTTCAGATCAGGCTGAGGCTATCGATAGCCCAGACTTTCTTCCCGCGCCGTGCGGAGCTACGCAGTTGATGTAGCCCCGCGCGGCGCTTTTGCGTGTGTTGCGACATGGCACCCGCCAGCGCTCGCACCCTGTCACCCATCTGTACCGACGCACAAAAGCGCACGCAGTCGCCTGCGCTCGGTTGTATGTGCAGGCTTATTATCGACGCCCCCTGTTCCGCGCGCCCGATTGTCGGGGTCGGTCGCACGGTTCGGCGGACACGCAATTGCTCTAGCACTCGCTCGCTAAAGGGCGCGCGACGCAGGTGCTCGATGGGGCGGCGGCCTTCCAATGCCTCCAGCCACAACTTGACGATCTGCGCAATGCGTTGGGGTGGAGGCGTGTGGGCGTCAAGAAAAGAATCGGTAGCTTCGGCCGTTGTTGGCTGTACAGCAATAGCCGGGGTGGGCGGGCGTAGAAATACGAACTTTGACAGTGGACGTGTAGAAGCAGATGTGGTCACGAAGAATTCCCCCTAGAAAATGTACCGCTGGCGCGTTCCCCCGAAGGCGCCATACGGCCATAACTATAGCGAAGTGTGCGCCCCTGAGGGGCGGCGGGAGCAGAAAAGATGGCAGAATGTAGGGCATGCGTGGACTAGTAGTTGATTATTGCGGAGTATTGGACGGCGCCGAGGAAGATCGTCGCCGGTGGAGGAAGCTACTCGCAGCGGCGCGGGCGGAGGGCATCGCTACGGCGATCCTGTCCAATGATCCAGGTGGGGCTGGAGCCGCGCCGATTCGAACTTGGCTAGAGGGCGGCTATGTGGATGCCGTGATCCTGTCCGGTGAAGTGGGGGCGGAGAAGCCTTCCGAGGAGATTTTCCGCATTACCGCTGAGCGTCTGGAACTGCCGAAGGAGGATCTGGTGCTGGTGGATGACAATATTCTGAACATCCGCGGTGCCGTCGGTGCCGGCCTGATCGGTATTTACTACCAGCAGTTCGACCGTGCGGTCGTGGAGATCACGGGTGTATTCGAGCTCGAGGGGGAGTTCTAAACCATGTTGGTGTACATTCCCGCGACTTTTGGCATGCTGGGCACCCTCGCGGAACAGGGCGAGCACCCTGTGCGCTCTGGGGTGGGCTTTGCCCTGACCCCCGCGGTGCGGGAGTTCTACACCGGCGGTGACGAAGAGGAACTGGCATACACCGCTTTCCTCGACGCCGCCCGTGCTTCTCTGCGCCTGTTGAGCGCAGGTGGGGAGGAACGCTTCCCACACCGCCGCGTGGTGATTAGCGCAGAATTCGACGACTCGGCGGTGACGCTGGCGCCAGAAGATGGCGAGTCAGTGGTGCGGCTGGATCCAGCTGTCGTTCAGGTAAAGCAGTTGCTGGCGATCCATGTTGATGACGCCGACGCGGAAGCTGCCACAGCCAAGGCAATTGAGTGCATCGACGCGGCTGACCTGGGGGATGAGGACGCAGAGTTCGCGTTGGGGGATTGTGAAGACAACCTGATGAGCTGGTACGACGGCAAAGAGCTGCCGTTCTTGGTGGACCTGATGTAGCTTGCGGCTACATCTCCCACTCGTTATTACTGCGCAACGCCTCTAGCAGGCGCCGGATTGCGGTGACGCGCCGAGCGGATGGGCCGGTAAGAGAATCCAGTGCGCACTCTGGGTCCGCAGGTGGTCCCATATGAGTGCAGCCGCGGGGGCAGTCATCGATCACCTCGCGTAGATCCTCGAAGACTTCTACGACGGTGTCCGGATCGACATGTGCCAAACCAAGGCTGCGGATACCGGGAGTATCAATGATCCAACCGCCCTGCGGGAGCTGGAGGGCGACCGATTGGGTGGAAGTATGGCGCCCCTTTCCCACGCCACTTACCTCGCCGGTGGCGCGTTCTGCGTCGGGAATAAGGCGGTTGACCAGGGTGGATTTTCCAACACCTGAGTGGCCGACAAGGGCGCTGACGTTGCCCGTGATGTGCTTTGCGAGCGCATCCAGAGAGTCGTCTACACCGGTGGTGAGCACCTCGACGTCAAGGTCGCGGAACTCGGCAGCGAAGGCGCTGGGATCGGCGAGGTCGGACTTGGTGAGGCACACCAACGGAGTCAGCCCGCCGACAAAGGCGGCGATAAGTGCCCGCTCCACAAAGCCAGTACGCGGAGGTGGGTCGGCGACGGCGCTGACGATAAGGAGATAGTCCGCATTGGCGACGACGATGCGCTCATAGGAATCCGTATCGTCTGCCGTTCGACGCAGGACGGACGTGCGGTCTTCAAGACGCACGATGCGCGCCAGTGTGTCCTTTTTGCCAGAAGTGTCGCCGACCACCCCGACGCGGTCGCCGACAACGACATTGGTGCGTCCCATCTCGCGGGCCCGCATGCACGTGACTAGGGTGCCGTCCTCGTCTAACACCACGCCCCAGCGGCCACGGTCTTTGGAGACGACCATGCCACGCTTCGCGTTTTTGTGGCTGGGGCGATCCTTGGTGCGCGGGCGGGAGCCTTTGCCTGGGCGGACACGTACATCGGACTCATCCCAGTGGCGGGCGCTGCTGTGACTCCGCGCCATTTAGCGTTCCTGCCCCAGGAGCTGCGCCCAGCGGCGACGGAATCCGGGAAGGGTCTTGGCGGTTGTGTCTACGTCCGAGACTTCGATGCCCTCGACGCGCAGACCGAGAATAGCTCCCGCAGTGGCCATCCGGTGGTCGGCATAAGATTCCCACCGGCCTCCTTCCAAAGCCGCCGGATGGATGATGAGACCATCGGCGGTCTGCTCCACATTTCCGCCCAGGGCGTTGATATTGTCCGCCAGTGCCTGTAGCCGGTCCGTTTCGTGGCCGCGCAGGTGTGCGATGCCATAAAGGTGGCTGCGGGTTTCCGCGAGCGCAGCGAGGGCTGCGACGGTGGGGGTGAGCTCGCCGATATCGTGCATGTCCCAGGTGATGCCGTTGATGCGGCCAGTACCAGTGACTACAAGCTCGTCATTGTGGACATCCAATTCTGCTTCCGCGCCCATGTCCAACAGAATCTGGCGGAATTGGTCACCCGGTTGATTAGTGGTTGCGGGCCAATTCTGGATGCGAACAGTGCCCCCGGTCAGCACGCCGGCGGCCATAAAAGGGGTGGCGTTTGATAGGTCGGGTTCTACCGTCCAACGGCGCCCCTGAATCGGACCCGGATGTACCGTCCAGCGGTTGAAGGACGTCTCCACGGTCACGCCCGACTCACGCAGCATCTGGACCGTCATTTCTACGTGCGGCTGGCTAGGCAGGGAATTGCCCTCGTGGATAACGGTAACGCCCTCGGTGAAACGCGCGCCGGCCAGCAGTAAGCCACTGACAAATTGGGAGGACTGCGAGGCATCGATCGTGATCTCTCCGCCCTTGACCTCACCGGTGCCCTCGACGAAGAAGGGAAGTCCCTCCGGATTGCACTCTGTGCTGGTATTCACCGTGGCGCCGAGGGCGCGCAGGGAACTGAGAGTGGTGGACATCGGGCGGCGGCGGGCTTCCACGTCTCCGTCGAAGGCGACTGTGCCAGTGGCCAGAGCGGCGATCGGGGGGACGAAACGCATGACAGTGCCAGCCAGGCCACAGTCCACCTGTCCGCCGTGGAGCTTCTCGGCAGGGGTAACGTGCATCTGGTCGTTCTTTACCAAGATCTGAGTGCCCATGGATCGTAGCGCCGCCATCATCAGCTCCGTGTCCCGGCTGATGAGCCCACCGGTGATGGTGGATGGCTCATCCGCCAGCGCGGCGAGGATGAGCGCACGATTTGTGATCGACTTCGACCCCGGGATGGCCACGGTGGCCTGTACCGGCTCGGTGGCGACGGGGGCGGGCCAGAGTTCTTTAGACATACCAGCAGACATATTCGTATTGTCTCACTTTTTCCCAGGAAAAGAAGTGCGGGGTAGGCATAATGGGCAGGTATGTGTGGCCGATACGTTCTTTTTAGTTCCCTCGAACAGCTTGCGGATAATCTGCGCAGTCGGCTGGGTGCATCCCGCATCCTGCGCGCTGGGGAGGGAGACTGGCCGGCCAACTTTAACGTGGCCCCAACGACCGAGGTGCCGATTGTGCGGGAGTTTAGAAACGAGACTGCAATCGGACCCGCGCGGTGGGGATATCCTCCTAAGACGGTGTTTAATGCCAGGGGAGAAACGGCATTCTCCAAGCCATTGTTTGCAGGATCGGTGCCCTGTGCGTTCCCCATGGACGGTTGGTACGAGTGGACGGTCGAAGCAGATGGCAAGAAGCAGCCCTGGTTCAGTACTGCTGCAGACAATCATCCGATGTATGCGGCAGGGCTATGCAAGGCAGTGGAGGGGCAGCTGTACGGCACGATTATTACCGTCGCAGCTCTACCGGAACTCGAGTGGCTACACAGTCGCATGCCCCGGATCCTGGTCGGCGATGAACTCGGTGCGTGGTTGAAAGGCGAGGAGACGGACACAGTGGCGTCACCAAATAGAGAAACAGTTGTCGACAGCCGCAAGGCCGATAGGAAGGTCGGTTCCGTGGCCAATAACTATCCGGAACTGGTGGGAATGAGTGAGGGATAGAATTGCGTTGGAAGAAAGGTGAGAGGTGAGCGAATGAAACGCAGCAACGACAGCGCTGATGAGCTGCTGCACAGGTTCGAGGCCGAAGCATTGCCTCTGCTGGATCAGCTTTATGGAGCGGCATTGCGGATGACACGTAACCCAGCTGATGCGCAGGACCTCGTGCAGGACGCGTATATGAAGGCCTATCAGGCTTTTGGCTCCTTTAAGGAAGGCACCAACCTGAAAGCGTGGATGTATCGAATCCTGACGAATACGTACATCAACAACTACCGCAAGGCACAGCGCAGACCTACGGAATCCAGCGCCGAGGATATGACCGATTGGCAGCTGGCGGAGACGGCAAAGCACGACTCCGTGGGATTGGAATCTGCTGAGGTTGAGGCGCTGAAGAACATTCCGGACAAGCGCATTCAGGATGCGTTGATGAGCTTGGGCGACGACTACCGCATGGTCGTGTATTACGCGGACGTGGAAGGCCTGGCCTATAAGGAAATCGCGGAGATCATGGATACTCCGATAGGAACCGTGATGTCCAGGTTGCACCGCGGGCGCAAGCAGCTGCGCAGCAAGCTTAAAGACGTGGCGGCAGAGCACGGGATTGTGACTGGCGAGGCTCAGAAGAAACTCACGGAAGCGAAGGGATAGGGCATATGTTCGGAGAGAATTCGCGAAAGACCGATTGCGACGACCTGCTGGATGCGCTCTATGAGGTTGCCGATGGTGACGCCGACTGGGAGAGCCGTGAGCGGTTGCGTGCTCATGCGGATGCGTGCCCGGAATGCCTGCGGCAGCTGGGTATTGAGCAACAGGTTCGTGATCTGCTGCGCAGTTGTTGTAGCCAGCCGGCACCGGTGGAGTTGCGCGCGCGGATTTGTACGCAGCTGCGGGTGATTAGCTACCGCGTGGAGGAGTAGATCCAAGTATCGTTGCTTTCTACCGGTTAGTTTTTGGAAGACAATCCAAGTTAAAGGTAGAAGGAGAGAAAGATGGAAGCTGCTCAGATCGCGGAATGGACATTTATCGAAGAAGTCGCGATCCCACAGGACGTAATGGCACTACTAGTGCCCGGCGAACAGGCGGTTGTGGCGTTCAAGACTTTTAGGGATAGCGCGGTTTTTACGACCAAGCGTTTGATCATGCGTGACGCACAGGGGCTGCGCGGTAAGAAGGTTGAGGTCTACTCTTTGCCCTATTCGTCAATTAATATGTGGTCCACCGAGAATGCTGGAACGCTGGACTTCAATGCTGAGATTGAACTATGGACGCGCGCCGGGAAGATCAAGGTGAAGATCGGGCGGGATCTGGATGTTCGCCGTTTAGACTCGTTGATTGCGCACAGCGTTCTTGGAGCACTATAGCTTTTGGTAGCGCAGTAGCGTTGGTCGAGGAGTAGGAAAAGCAAAAGGCCGGTGGGCAAACCGTGTAATACGGTACCCACCGGCCTTTGATTACGGCTTAGCTGTTTGGACGCTTACCGTGGTTAGCCTTCTTCTTGCGACGATCCTTGCGCTTGCGGCCACGCTTGCTCATTGTGCAGCTCCTTGGTGTTTACAGGGGATTGTTTCCAACCAGTTCAGCTTAGCGGGGGTGCGAAGCTGGGCAAAATGTCGGTCTTAAACGGTGATGCGCTTGCGGGTGCGGGTGCGTCCACGGTTGGTGCGGCGCTTCAGGGCGCGACGCTCATCCTCGGCCATGCCGCCCCATACACCGGCATCCTGTCCGGACTCGATGGCCCAGTTCAGGCACTGGGAAGCGACGGGGCAGCGGTTGCAGACCAGCTTGGCCTTGGCGATCTGTGCCAGGGCAGGGCCGGAGTTTCCTACAGGGAAGAACAGTTCGGGGTCTTCTTCACGGCAAACGGCTTTGTGGCGCCAATCCATTGTTGTGTTTCCCTTCTATTTTTTCGGGCAACAAATGCCCGGGTGCGTCGTCTTGGTTGCTTGCGTTGTGGGTGGGTGCACTTAAGCCGGAGATCGAAGTTGGGCTCGACGAATTAACCTAGAGAATCTCTAGGCGAATTCAGGCAAAAGTGTTTGTGGCGAAGTGGCGTGCAGGCCCGTGTGTGAAGTGGCCGCGGCGGCTTCTCGCCAGACGATTAAGACCTTGTTGGCTTACTGTTAACCTCTTGGTCTTTTCTCGGTTACTTGGAGAATTTTGGCACGTTTTTGACAGCTTGGCTAGAGTTTAGATTCAAAATGTGAGAAACATCACAAGAAAACGATTTGCTGTAGCGGAAGTGAAGCGATTATTCGGTTGCGCCATCTTCGGCGGAGCCTAGTGCCACCACAGTCTCGCCACGCTTTTCAACCAACACATCGCCCGTCTGCTTCAGCGTCACCATGCCCTCGTAGCCCTTACGGTCTACAGGGATCGTCCGCAAAACCTTGCCATTATCCCAATCGACCACGTCAATTCCCTTGTACGTCGGCACTAACAGCCGCCCACCGAGAGGAACCGCAGGACCTATGGCTCCCTCAACCGTGAACTTTGGTTCCAGTGTCGACGGTCCGAAGGTAACCACCCGTGCGCCGTCGAACCAGCTCATCAAGTGCGCCGAGTCTGCCGTCTGGGGGCTGAAGAGTTCTCCGTTGCGTTGCTGCGGATTCAGCAGGGGAGCAGGGTCTGCCGGGTACTGCTGAAAGTTACCTTCCTTGTCGAGCACCTGGAAGCGCGAACCCTCGTTGTCTTTTCCGTCTTTCGCACGCTTGCCATTACCCGGTACGTAAATCGCCGCTCGATCTATGCCAATGGCCACTAGCTCACTGCCTGCTGGAACCTCGTACTCGTGATATTTCTCCGGCGCGTCCGAGTCCTCCGGCTTTGTCTTCAACAGCCGAATCAGCTTCTTCTCATCGTCCGGGCAGGTCTGTGCGGTAGCCAAGAGTTCCTTGCGGGTCAGCGCGGAGGTAAAACTGCACTCTACGTATTTCTGCCTGCCAGGCTTTACTTCGGTCAGCTTCTCACCGACCTCCACGAGTCGCACGAGATCGGTACGTAGGAGCTCTGTGCGAGCGGGAGCCAACATCCCGATTGCATCGCGGCTCTGGAAAAGCCTCACATTATTGGCGGCCAGCATGTCGCGGGTGTGCCGGTATTTTCCGGTGCTGCTGTCTAGGGACACAACCTGTCCACAGCCCTTCGGCCCTTGCAAGAACAGGCTCGTCTTCTGCCAGTTCGCCGCCACCCCACACAGGTCCTCTGGTGCGCTGTAGTGCCACACCTCCGAGCCGTCCTGCCCGCGCACCATCTTTGCATTGTTGCCGTCGGTCAGTACCACGCCGCCCTGATCCACCACGAGGTCGGTGGAATCGGTTTCTGCGGACCATAAATCCTTCAGCCGCTGAGGGGCCTTTGGAGTTTTGGCATCCTTGCCGGCGTCGAGTGTTCGATCGTCAGCGGTGATTGGATCGCTGGCAACTTGGTGATCCACCTTGCGCGCATCGGATCCCAGCCACGTGACGCCACCGAGAGCTAAAACGCTGCAGGCAAGCGCTGCGGCAATGACGTGATCGCTGCGGCGCGCGCGTTCCGGGGAAGGTAGACGACGGCTCATCGACGAGGCCTCCTACTGGACTTCTTTACCTTCAATGCCGCACCTTTCACTCCACGTGCCGGCCCAATCCGGTCGCTGATGCTCTCTGGCAGGCCAAACTCTGCCAGAAACTCCTTACTTGACGAGAACCACTGGGGTGGATCCGACAAACCCAGCCCCAGCGCTTCGTTGATCGCGTTCCACCGTGTGACTTCATCCCAGCCGATGAGGCTGACGGCAGTGCCCGTATTGCCGGCTCGACCAGTGCGGCCAATGCGGTGTACGTATGTGCGTTCGTCGTCGGGCACCTGATAATTGATGACGTGCGTGACATCCTCGATGTCGATGCCGCGTGCGGCGACGTCGGTAGCGACCATAACGTCGGTTTCGTTGCGGCGGAACTCGCTTAGTGATTCTTCCCGGTCTTTTTGTCGCATGTCACCGTGCACCGCGCCCACGCGAAAGCCCAGCTCGGCCAGCTCTTGCGCCACATTCGCGGCCTGCCGCTTCGTACGTGCGAAAACGATGCTGCGCCCCCGTCCCGGTGACTGCAGGATTCTAGCTAGTGCGGAGAGTCGATCCAGTTTGTGGGACTGAAAAACTACCTGCTTCGTCGTTTCGTGGGTGGCCTCCGTCGCCGCGCTATCAGCCTGAATGAGTATGGGGTGGTGCATTAGCGTCCTGGTCAGTGCAGCAATCGGCCCCGGCATGGTGGCAGAAAACAGCATCGTCTGCCGCTTCGGACTGGTCTGCGTGATGATGTCGCGCACATCATCCAGGAACCCCTGATCCAGCATTTCGTCGGCCTCGTCCAACACCACGATTTCAACTGTCTCCAGTTGCAAGTGCCCTTGCCGGGAAAGATCCAACAATCTGCCCGGTGTGCCCACAATGACGTCCGCTCCACTGGTCAGCGCGGCGGTTTGCTTCTCGAAGCCCACGCCGCCATACACCGCCTGTACCTGCAGAGCACGGGTCTTGCTCTTCCCTGGTGACGCCCCTTCGGCCCCCACCGGCACCCGTAGATTCTTGGCAGCTGCAGTGAGATCGTCGGTGACTTGCAAACACAACTCTCGGGTAGGCACCACGATCAAGGCGCGTGGGGTGCCGTCGGGGGCGGTGACGGCGGCGTCATCAAAAACCCGATCGAGAACAGGAATGCCGAAACCTAACGTTTTACCCATGCCCGTGCGCGCCTGTCCGATGACGTCCGAACCTTTGAGGGCGATCGGGAGGGTGTATTCCTGGATTGCGAAGGCATGGGTGATACCGGTCTCTGCCAGGGCTTCCGTGATTTCCGCGGCTACTCCGAGGGCGTTAAAAGAGGGGCGGGAACCGGTATTCATGGGGCTCCCACCTTCCTTCCAAACCTTTTGGGAAATGCGCTTGCAGAATCTTGCGTCGCGTTTGCGATAGCTATGATGGTCACAATACTGCACGTGAGTATAAAACGAATATGAAGGAAAGGTTTCCTATGCAGATCAAGGTCGGATTCGTACACAACGCCCGCGAGCTGGCGATCACCGTCGATACTTCTAACGAGCAGAGCAAGTCGCAGGATGAGTATGTGACGGAAATTCAGAATTTCCTGGCCTCCGGTGGCAGCGAGACCCTGACCATCGAGGGCGCCAAGGGAACTCGCTACGTGCTTGTGCGTGAGCAGGTTGCCTACGTTGAGGTAGGCGCAGAGGCTAAGAACTCCGTCGGCTTCGTAAGCTAGGAGCGACGACGAGTTTTGAGTAGCGGCAGCAGTTTTCAGCGCCACCCAATTCCACCGGCTCGGAAGTCAACATCGGTGGAAGGGGGACAGCAGACACGCGGCGAAAACCTTAGCTTTCGCCGTGTGCTACTGGTCATTGCCGCATTTGTGCTGGTGTCGCTCCTGATCATGTACAGCGTACTCACCGGCTTGGGGAGTCACGATAGCGCGCAGGGGGGCGGTGGCGTGGCGTCGAAAGGCAACCCTGGACAGTCAGCTAAGTCCACGAACGACGAAAGCTCCATTGATGGGGAAGGTAGCTACGATGACCTAGAGCTGGGCGAGCTGCCCCCTGGCGGAAAATACGCGAAGAAGGGCAGCGGAAAGTTCCGCACCGTCGGCAAGCCCGGCAAGAAAGTCGGAAAGGGAAAGAAGAAGTTCACCTATGTGGTGGAGGTAGAAAGCACCGTTAAATCAGCCGACTACGGTGGCGACGATGCCTTCGCCGCAATGGTGGACGCCACCCTTTCCAACCCGAAATCGTGGGTTGGCGATCCGCAGTACTCCTTCCAACACGTAGATGAAGACAAACTGCCAAAGGGGGAAAAGCCGGATATGCGCATCCAGCTAACCTCAACCAAAACCACCGCCAAGACCTGCGGTAATAGCTACGGGATTGAGACCAGCTGCAATTATTCAGGCGAACGGCGTGTGGTGTTGAACGAAGCACGCTGGGTGCGCGGAGCTATCCCCTTTGAAGGCGACCTGGGTGCTTATCGGCAGTACATGATCAACCACGAAGTTGGCCACGCCGTAGGCCATAGCGCGCATGAGCCATGCACGGGTGATGGCAAACTAGCGCCGATCATGATGCAACAGACGATCAGCTTGAATAACGCCGAAATCTATAAGATCAACCCGGAAGAGCCCTTCGGGCACGACTCAAACACCTGCAAGGTCAACCCGTGGGTATTCCCCTTCGGGTACAAGAAGAGTAAGTAAACGAGAACATGATCAACGACGATTCTCACAGCGACTTTCAATCCCCGCCACCGGCGCATATTTTGGCCAGCTTCCAGGTGCCCTCGGCACATCCGGTGCTTTTGGAGCAGGAATGGAGCCAAGGATGGCGCTGCGATAGGGCAGTGATTTCCCGCGCGGACGAACCGGCAAGGGCAGCGTGGATCGCGAAGATCATGTCCAAGGTGCGCCCCGCAGGCGTGTCAATGTCGCGCCCTATCTTTTCTTCCGACGGGCGGTTTAGCGTATCCGGATGGCGTGCGCGGACGTTTATGTCCGGCCACCAGTCGCCGCGCTTCGATGAGATGGTTGCAGCCGCTCTGCGACTCAACGAAGCCCTGCGAGGCGAGCGGAAGCCGACGTTCCTGGCACCGCCGGTGGCTGGCAAGAAGTGGTATGAATACGACCTCTACGCTGCGGCCGACCAGGCGGCCTTTGCCGAGGACCCGGCAGAGTGGATTACGCCGGTGCTAGCCCCCGAAACTGTGCCGCGCGAAGACGTCGCTGAAGCGTTGGTGAAGGCCGCGAGCTTGGCGGAACTGCGCGGGCCGATCAACGAGGAAGACCAATTGGTGCACGGGGACATTGCCGGCTGCACCATTTTCGACGGCACCGCTGACCCCATCGTGACGGATTTATACCCAGCCTGGCACCCGGCTGCCTGGACTGTCGCGCTGTTGATCGTGGACACGATGGCCTGGGGGAATGCTCCGGATGCGTTGTTGGATCGGTGGGCACACCTGCCTGACTTTGAACAGCTGGTGCTGCGCGCAGTGATGTATCGACTTTTCCTGCACGCGATGCTGCCGAACGCTAGGCCGGATTCGTGGGCGGGGCTAGCGCGCGTCGCGGATGTAGTGGCGGCCTGGGTCGCACAACGCCGAGACGAACAACGCCGAGACGAACAATAATCGAACACAAAAAGAAGTTCAGCGGGAGGTTGTCCTGTGCGCGTGACAAACTTAAAGACATGGAGCAGGTCAACACTCGAGACATCAACCGCGACCTAGAAAAGCGGCTCGGAGCCAGCGGGAAGCCGCGCGTACGGCTGGGCCAGCCGTCGGCGACGACCGAACCTCAGGAACACTTCGAAGGCCTTGCTGGAGCGCTGGTCGAAGGATCCACACAGGTGGATTATGCGAAGCCGTATGCGATTCTCGGCGGACCGGGTACGGGCAAAACGTCACTGTTGATCGCTGCTGCGCGGGAATTCCTTCTGCGCGGGGGATCGGCGTCAGAAATAATGTTCTTCGCACCGTCGAAACAGGCGGCGACGGCCGTTCGCGCCGCACTGTATCAGCGCATGGCGGGCGAGGGGGACTATGCAGCTTCCGGTACTTTTGTGCGCTCGGTGCATTCGTGGGCCTTCGCGTTTTATCGCAGTGTGCAGACGCTGCGCGGTAAAAAGCAGCCACGACTGATAACGGGTGCGGAGCATGACATGCAGATCCGCGAAATCCTGCGTGGCACTGTGGAAGACGGCAACCGTTATTGGCCCGCCAATGTGGTACCGGCCTTGGGATATGCCGGCTTTGCCCAACAGCTGCGTGATCTGCTGCTGCGCGCCACAGAACGGGGAGTATCCGCGGAGCAGCTGCAACAATTAGGCGTGGAGCACGGGCGACCTATGTGGGAGGCCGCGGGGCAATTCCAGGCTGAATATGAGCAGGTGCAGCGCCTGGGCCAGTCCGAGAGCCTGAACGCTTCGGAGTTGTTGCACGCCACTCTTGCTACTTTCGACCAGCCCGAGGGGGAGCAGTTGGTCGAAAGGCAGCGGACGAAGACCAAACTCGTGCTGGTTGACGACGCACACAATCTGGATCCCGCGTCTGCGAGGTTGATCGAGAGCTTCCTGGTCCCCGGAACCCGCACTCTTATCGCAGGCGACCCGGATCAGTGCGTGTTCCACTTCCGTGGGGCCGACGAGACTTTTTTGGACTCCTACTCGCAGGATCCAGACCACCGGGTTGTGCTTAGTGCTTCCTATCGTTTGACGCCCCCTGCGGTTCAGGCAGTGAACGATATCCGCAGTCACTTGAGTTTTCAGCCAAGTCGCGTGGAACTGCGTTCCGCCGCGGCACGCGAGGGGAACGTGGACGTGACAATCGCTCCGACAGAAACCGCGGAACGCTTGAGGATTGTCGATGTAGTGCGGCGCGCGCATGTCGAGCAGGACGTGGCGTGGGATGACATGGCGGTAATCGTGCGCGGCACGGGCAGTATCGCGCGGGTGCGTAGATCGCTCATGGCCTATGGCGTGCCTGTGAAGGTGGATCCGACATCCATGGTGCTGGCGGAACAACCGCTGGCGCGCATGCTGCTCCTAGCTGCGGAGGCCAGCTACCGCGATCTCACGGTGGCGGAGATGCATGAGCTGTTGGAAGGAAGCGTGGGCGGAGCGGATCCGGTGATGGTGCGCCGCGTACACCGCGCGGTGGCGCTGGCAATTCGTTCTGCACAGGTTGCCGGCCAACAGTTGCGACAGCATGAAAATGCTAAGCCATTCCAGGCTGCGGATTATGTGACGGAGTTTCTAAACCACCCGGGTGTCCCGGCGAATCAGTGGATCATTAGCTACTGCGGGCCGCGCGAGCTAGAAGTCATCCAGCGCGTATCCAAGGTTTTGGATGCAGGGCGTAGCGCACTGGCGGAACACCAGAGTACAGAGATGGTGCTTTGGAAGATTTGGCAGGCCACACAGCTGGATATGCATCTGCGGTCGCAGGCGTTGAAGGGTGGATCCCTAGGTGCCCAGGCTGATGCGGACCTGGATGCGGTGATGAGTTTGTTCGACATGGTGGGTGACTTTGCAGAGCGAAATCCGCACGCAAAGGTGAAGAGCTTTGTCGACAGTATTCGTGCCCAGAAGGTGCCAACCGGAGGGCGCGATCAGCGCGGAGTGCGCTCCGGCGCGGTAGAGATTCTGCCAGCCCACGCTGCGGCGGGTAGGCAGTGGCAAGTCGTGGTAGTGGCCGGTGTACAGGAAGGAGAGTGGCCGACCGGCCCGACCGTCGGCGGACTCTTCGGCCAGTTGGAGCTGGTGGATCTGCTGGATCGGGGTATCGACCCGAGCGTGCCCGTGGCACGTATCAACGATGCGATTGAGGCGGAGCGCCGACTATTCCTGCTAGCTGTGAGCCGGGCGACGGAAAGCGTGCACGTGACGTGCGTAGAGAACTCGGGTGACGAAGCGATGGTGCCCTCGCGCTTTATCGCCGAAATGGGCGTGGAGCCCACCACACTGGCGACCTTGGCGGAGTTAGACGGGGCTGTTGGCCATATGGTTTCAGGCTCCGGTGCGGGCACGCTGCCGCGCGTGCTGGCAATTGAATCCTTGCTGGCGGAGCTGCGCGATGCTGCGACTGACCCGCAACGCCCTGGTCACGAACGCCAGGCGGCCATGCGGAACCTGGCGAAGATGGCACGTGCCGGGGTGCATGGCGCAGCGCCCGAGGAATGGTGGGGCATGGTGGAACCGTCCACGAGCGCACGTGTGTTGGCCGGGGACAAGATCCGCCTGAGCCCATCCAAGCTAGAGAGCTGGAGCACTTGCGCCCTGCGTACTTTCTTGGAGTCGAATGGTGGAGTGAGCGAATCCACCGAGCCGATGCGTGTGGGCATCGTCATCCACGCAATCGCCGAGCAGATTGCGCACGGGATGGATCTATACGAAGCGAAGCTGGCAATTCGAGAGATTCTGCCGCATGTGCTTGACGGACCAGAGTGGAAGAATGACCAGACTCTAGAGGACTGGGAAAAGGGCGTCGAAAGGCTCTTTAATTACATCGACGGCCTGCGACAACAAGGCAATGAGCTAGAGACGGAGCGCACGCTCAGGGCCACAGTCGGACAGACACCCGATGGGGTAGAGGTAACGCTGAGTGGTCGTGCCGACTTGCTGGTGACGAACCCGGAGAGCGGCCTGACGAAGGTGATCGACTTCAAGACCGGCAAAAGTGCGGTGACTAAGAAGGTTGCGGAGGAGAGTCCGCAATTGAGCACGTATCAATTCCTGTTGCCTCTCAACGAACGCTCCGGTCAGGCGGGGAGGACGTACCGCCCCGGAGGTGCATCGCTGGTGTACCCGAGGGTGACCAACAAGACAATCGCCGAAAGGCTCCAGGCGGAGTTGACGGAAGAACAACTAGCTGGAGCGCACGACAAGTTGATAGAGATAGCGCCAGTGACAGCGGGGCCGACATACCTGGCCACGCCAAACGATCGCTGCAGAAACTGCGGTTTCAAGGCGATCTGCCCCGCACAGGCCACAGGAAAGCAGGTGGTGTAAATGGATAACAACCGACACATCTACAGCCCTCAGGAGCTGTCAAGGCTGATGGGGCAGAGATTCGAGCCCACCGATGAACAAGCTGACGTGATCCAGGCGGGGCCGTTCGGTAACTTCCTGGTGGTCGCCGGCGCCGGCGCAGGTAAGACCGAAACGATGGCTGCACGTGCCGTTTGGATGGTGGCGAACGGTTACGCTAGGCCTGAACAGATCTTGGGTCTGACCTTCACCCGTAAAGCTGCCGCCGAGCTGGGAGAACGCATTCGCCAACGGCTGCAGACCCTCGCGGAAAGTGCCTTTATGGATGAGCTGGCGCCAGACGATCCACGCCGCGAGGTGCTGAAGAATATCGCTCCGGCAGTGGCGACCTACGATTCCTATGCCGGAGACATCGTCCGTGAATATGGCTTGCTCATCCCATCTGAACCTGCCGCACGGCTAATTACCGACGCCGAACGGTGGATGGTGGCGCGGGACGTGATTCTCAACTCGGGTGGCTCAGTGACCGCCGACAAGTCCATAGCGACCGTTATTGATGACGTGTGCACCCTTTCAGATGAAATGGATAACCACCTGGCCGAATTAGGTGAGGTTCAGAGCGAGAGCCTGAAAGCTAAGGACTTGCTGGAAGAGCTGCCCAAGAAAGCGAATGCAAAGAGTGAGTTCACCGGGGATAACCAGAAGTTTCTTGATGCCCAGCAGTATCGCATTGAGCTGCTGAGCTTCGTGCAGCAATACCGCGAAGCACTGCAGGAACGCGACCTGTTGACCTTTGGACAACAGATGAACAAAGCCGCGCAGCTCGTACGCGACCATGACATCGTGGGACAGGAACAGCGGCGACGCTTCCGCGTGGTCATGCTGGACGAATACCAGGACACCGGCCATGCTCAGCGCATCATGCTGCGATCCTTGTTCGGTGAAGGGCGTGCGAGCGGCAGTGAGTTTTCTGCGATGGCGGTGGGCGACCCAATGCAATCGATCTACCAGTTCCGCGGAGCTACGGCCTCCAACCTGGAGAAGTTCCGCACAGACTTCCCCGATGCTTCTGGCGAGCCGGCGCAGAAACTGCAGTTGCTGACGTCCTGGCGTAACCCCACCAGGGTGTTGGACATGGCCAATAAGGTTTCTACCTGGTCCATGGAACGGAGCACTGAGAGCACCGGGCGCCTAGTCTCGGAACTGCGCCCGCGCTCCGGAGCCGCGGAAGGCGAGACGGCTGTGGCCTTTTTTGAGGAGCGCGAGCAGGAACTCGACTGGCTGGCCGAGAAGCTTCAGACCCAGTGGGAGGCCTACCAGCAGAAGCTGGAGGCAGCGGAAAACCCGGCGAAGGTTAAGCCCTTTTCCGCCGCAGTGCTGGTGACTGTAAACAAGGATGCGGTGCCGATCTATGAAAAATTGGTGGAACGCGGGGTGCCAGCGGACATGACCGCCGGACCGGGACTTTTGGATATTCCCGAGGTCGCTGACGTGTTCTCTACGTTGCGCGTGCTAGTGGATCCCACGGATGACGTAGCACTTTTACGCCTGCTGACCGGACCACGGTGGAACATTGGAGCCGCAGACCTTGCTGTGCTTACACGCCGCGCAGAGCAGATCGTCAATCGTGGAGCCGCGCAGCCTGGTGAAATGGATGAGACCGCAGCGCAGCTACAGGCCGAGAAGATCGACGCTTTCCGAAGCGCCGGGGTGCGGGAGGAGCTTATCGACAAGGTACTGGAGGCCATCCCTGACCCCACTGAGTTTTCCGTGGGGCTGACCGACGCGCTTGCAGACATGACTGATGCGGAGGAGATGGGCATGTCGGCTAAGGGAGCTAGGCGGCTTGCACAGCTCGGGCGAGAGCTCGGATACCTGCGCCGTCATAGCCTGCAAAAGAATCTGCCGGATCTGGTGGCGGATATCGAGAAGATGCTGGGAGTGCGCACGGAAGTTCTGATGCGTTGGCACCGTCAGCCCGAACAGGCGATCGGCACCAGCCACCTCGACAAGTTCGCGCAGATTGTGCGCGAATTCTCCCGCGTTGTTACTACCAGCCCCCAGGCATTGGTCGAATACCTGCTGGCAGCTCATGCGAAGGAAGACGGCCTGGCCCCGGGGGAGGTTCAGCGCAAGGACAACACCGTACAGATCCTCACGGTTCACAAGGCAAAGGGACTGGAATGGGACATCGTCGCCGTGCCACATGCCTCCCGCGAACGCTACGGCGATTATTCCCAGCCTAGGAGCGAATCTTCCTGGACGACCAATGCAAAGGTGATGCCCAGCAGCCTGCGTGGCGATGCCGGCGACCAGCCGGGAGCATACCCAGTGCTCTCGCTGGAAAATGCGGACGATCGGAGTGCACACACCGGCGAATACAAGGCGTTCAACAAGCAAGTCAGTCGATTCCGCGCAAAGGAGAACGACCGACTGTTCTACGTGGCAATCACCCGTTCCGAGCGGGTGCTCTATGTCAGTGGATCTGCTTTTAAAGGATCGACAGCGAAGGGAAACGACCCATCCATCTGCCTTTCCCAGCTACGCGAGTATATGCAGGAAAATGGCATAGATAGCCAGGTGGAATACTGGTCTGATTTGGGGAAGTACTACAAGGACCTGGATCAATTGCTGGAAGACTCAGACGGGCCACTTGAGGACAAGCTCTTTTTGCCAACTCCTGAGATCAACGCACAGCGTTTGGACTACGAAGAGGAACGCAAAAACCGTGAATCCGAGGGCACTGTTGGTGCCTCTTGGCCCCGTACCGATCTGGTCGGGAATCGCCCCGAGGTCACTGAAGCCGCAGCTCAGCTGAGGGCGGAAATCACAGCGCTAGAGGAGAAGACCAATGCAGGTACGGCAGGCGACGCCGACACTCCCGACGCTGACCACTCCGTACCCTCGACACTTGCCGAGGCTTGGGATCTGGAGACAGATCTGCTGCTTGAAGAGCTCGCCGAGATGGACAATACCGAACTATTGGTTCCCATGAACGTACGGATGACAGCCACCGAGGCTGTAAGCCTGCGCAAGGACGAGGAAGAGTTTGCCCTCCGCGCCCGCCGACCGATCCCACTGGAGCCGAAGCCCTACGCCAAGCGCGGCACCGCCTTTCACAACTGGGTGGAGCAACGCTACAAGCAGGTTTCGCTGTTGGACGAGGATCAACTCCCCGGAGCCTCCGATGCAACCTTGGAAGACCCCTATCTCGATACCCTCAAGGAGGCCTTCCTCCGTTCCGAGTGGGCACACCGACAGCCCACCAGTGTGGAAGGCGCCTACTCTGTCACCATTGGCGGCCATGTGTTCGAAGGACGAATCGACGCGGTGTTCCACGAAGGGGACGACCCCGCCAACGGCTGGTTCGTCGTCGACTGGAAAACCGGGCGTAAACCCACCGGTGCGGACATGGATGCCGCCGCCATGCAGCTTGCCGTCTACAGGCTGGCATGGGCGAAGCTGCTTAGCGCAAAACTGGGGGTGGAGGTGCCCGCCGACAACGTTCGCGCTGCGTTCCACTACGTCGTGGCCAATGAAACATATGAACCGCGTACACTACTTTCTGCAGACGAGCTCGAAGGGATGCTTGGGGGCGTCACCAAAGGCAACGAGCAATGACGAGAGGATGTAGATGAAGTACCGGCTGCGCGAACGCTTTAGCGCCGACGATGAGGTCGATGAGCTACCGCCGCATGCGCTACTCAATATCGTCCACATTCCAACATCGGTGGCGCAAAGCCCCTGGTGGCTCATCATTCGGCGTATGTTCTACGCCTTCTTGCTCGTGTTCTTCGTTGCTGGACTGGCTTATGTCGACCGCGATGCCTACGAAGGTATGGAAACCTTCATAGACGCGCTGTATTACTCCTCGGTGTCTCTGTCGACAACCGGCTACGGCGATGTATCACCGCAGACCCAAAACGCTCGTCTCGTCAACACACTGATCGTTACCCCGGCTCGCCTGGTGTTCCTGGTGTTGCTGGTCGGTACCACGTTGTCAGTGCTCACCGAAGAGTCTCGTAAAACGCTTGTCATCCGCCGCTGGAGGAAGAAAATGCGCAACCACACCATCGTCATTGGCTACGGCACCAAGGGGCGCTCCGCCATTGCAGCGCTCTTGGCTGACGGCGTATCGCCATCGCAGATCGTCGTCGTGGATACGGATCGGGAGGTACTGGACCAGGCCTCGGCACAGGGGTTGGTCACCGTGCAGGGCTCGGCGACCCGCTCCGACGTGTTGAAGCTCGCAGGTGTGAACCGTGCCCGTGCCGTTGTCGTCGCGCCCAACCAGGACGATACGGCTGTGCTGATTACCTTGTCCGTGCGTGAGATTGCACCTTCGGCCACCATTGTGGCCAGTGTCCGTGAATCGGATAACTCGCACCTGTTGCGCCAATCCGGTGCGGATTCCGTGGTGGTTTCCTCCGAGACTGCTGGCCGCCTGATGGGACTGGCTACCGTTACACCGTCCGTGACGGAAATGATGGAGGATCTGCTGTCACCGGATGAAGGATTCTCCATTGCCGAGCGTCTCGTCAGCGAGGAAGAAGTCGGCGGTAATCCCCGCGTACTGGAAGACGTCGTGCTGGGTGTAGTGCGCTCCGGCGAGCTATACCGCATTGATTCCTCCGAGGCAGAGACCATCGAGCCTGGAGACCGCGTACTTTATGTGCGTTCCAACCCTGGCGCCGACGAGATCCCAGGCGCAAAGTAAGGATATTTGTGAGCTCCCTGCTGGACGGACTGGATCCGGAACAGGCTAAGGCTGCCTCCGCCCCGCGCGGACCTGTGAGCATCATCGCCGGCGCCGGAACCGGTAAAACCCGCACCATTACCCACCGCATTGCGCACCTAGTCGACGGCGGTTTTGTTAACCCCGACCATGTTCTGGCCGTTACCTTCACCGCCCGCGCCGCTGCAGAATTACGCGAGCGCCTAGCGCTGATGAACATCCCCAAAGTGCAGGCCAAGACTTTCCACGCTGCGGCACTGCGACAGCTGAAGTACTTCTGGCCCGCATATGCGGGTGATCTGCCATGGGCATTGTTGGATAACAAGTTCCGCGTTGTCTCCCGTGCCGCCCGCGCAGTTGGCGTCGAGACCAGCACCGCCATGCTCGCGGACCTCATCGGGGAAATCGAGTGGGCAAAGTCCTCCCTGATCAGTGCGGAGGACTATCCGGATTATGTAGAGCCGCGTCGCCGCGATTGCCCGGTAGATCCGCAGACCTTCGTCAAGGTGTTTCAGGGGTACGAAAGGCTCAAGGCCACGCCCGAGGGTATGCTGCTGGACTTCGACGACCTGTTGCTACATATGGCAGCGGCCATTGAGTCGAATGTCGGCATCGCAGATGAGTTCCGCTCTCGCTACCGGACTTTTGTCGTCGATGAGTATCAGGACGTCACGCCGTTGCAACAGCGCGTTCTCGACGCTTGGGTAGGTGACCGCGATGACCTCACAGTGGTGGGGGATGCCAACCAGACGATCTACAGCTTCAACGGCGCAACCCCGGAATATCTGCTGGACTTCACCACCAAATACCCAGAATCCACCACTGTCCGCCTGCATCGCGACTACCGCTCCACCCCGCAAGTTGTAGATCTTGCCAATAGCGTGATTGGCAAGGCGAAGGGGCGCGTGGCGGGCACTCGGCTGAAGCTGGAAGGCCAACGCCCCGCTGGACCTGTCCCGGAGTTCCACGAATACCCGGACGAGCCTGCGGAAGCAGCGGCGGTGGTCAAGGAAATTCAGACCCTCATCAAAAAGGGCGTGGAACCGGCAAACATTGCGATTCTGTACCGCATCAATTCGCAATCTGCGAACTACGAATACGAGCTTGAGCAGGCCGGAATTGGCTACCAAGTCAAGGGCGGTGAAGGCTTCTTTAAGCGTGCGGAAATCCGCGAGGGGATGAATGCGATCATCGCCGCGGCCAAGAAATACGACCCAGACCCCGAAGATGTGCCAGATGCTATCCGCGCCGCTCTGGTACCCGTCGGCTTGACGTCCACGGAGCCCGCGGGTTCCCAGGAGCGTGCTCGATGGCAATCCCTGCAAGCACTGTTTGATCTGGTCAAGGAGATCACCTCCACTGCCGCGGAACCTTTAAGCATGCAGGGAGTGGTTGCGCTGCTTAAGGAGCGCATGAGTGCTAAGAACCCGCCGAAGTTCCAGGGCGTGACCCTCGCCAGCATTCACGCCGCAAAGGGTTTGGAGTGGGATGCGGTGTTCCTCGTTGGCCTAAATGAAGGCACATTGCCGATTCGCCACGCCCTGAAAGGGGCGGGCTCGGAAGAGGCAATCGAGGAGGAGCGTCGCCTGTTCTACGTCGGTATCACTCGTGCGCGTGAGCACCTGCACCTCAGTTGGGCGTTGGCCAGGCAGGAAGGCTCTACATCGAACCGACGCCGCACGCGCTTCCTTGACGGGTTGGTACCACAGGAGGAGGCCATGGCGGCGCAGCGCCGCGAGGGCAACCGAACCCGGGAGCGCCTCGGCGCGCCCAAGAATGCCTGTGTTATCTGCGGCACTCGTTTGGGAAGTCCGGAGCTGAAGATTCTTGGCCGTTGCGGCGAGCACGCCCCGGAAACCGACCACCTCCTGCTCACCGAACTGCGGGAATGGCGCACTACTCAGGCTAAGGACAAGGCTGTGCCGGCGTATGTCATCTTTACTGACGCTACGTTGCGTGCCATCGCCGAACAACTTCCCACTACGGCCGACCAATTGGTGGCGGTGCCGGGCATAGGTCCGGTGAAGGTCAAGGAGTTCGGCGAGGACGTGCTGGCGATCGTCAGCAACTACGCCTGACCCGCCTGAACTAGCCATACCCTAATAGAAAACGTTCGGCGCAAGGTCGCTCTGTCTCGCACCGAATAGCGGCTTACTTTGATGATGCCTATTTCCAGACAGAGGCGTACCCCACTGTTCAAGAGGCAGCGGCAGAGTTCGGCGTATCGAACCGGACAGTCCAGTGCGCGTTAGCCAAGACTGGTATCCAGCTCCCAACTGGCCCCTTAGGGCAGTTAGCTTTTAGATAAACCACTCAACTAAAGGAATCCATGGAATGCTGACTTCAGAGACTAAGCGAGATCTTGCTTTCCGGCTTGGGTTGACTCTTGGGGAGGTTCGTTGGGTTAGCTTATGCTCGGAAAGAGGTACACCCCAAGCGAACAGTTCGTAACTCACAAGAACTCCTGTTCGGCAGGGTAGGTTGATGTATAAACGAGCAGATGTGTCGCTTCCTCTAGACATTGTCGAACAGCCCGAGGCGATAGTCGGCGAGAAAGTTGGCTATGCGCGCGTCAGCTCCAAGGATCAAAACCTAGAGCGGCAGACCGAACTGTTGCGCAAAGAGAGAATCTTCTCTCTTTATGAAGACCGCATGACTGGTTCGACGCGGCATCGCCCAAGACTCGAAGAAGCTCTGCGGTATGTGCGCAAGGGTGATCAGTTGATTGTGTCATCCATGGATCGCCTTGCCCTCTCTCTGACCTGTATTCCATTGTTGGTGACCTCACCGCACGCGGTGTCTCGGTGAAGTTTCTCAAAGAGGGGCAGTTCTACTCGAAGGAATCGACGCCTGTAGCCAAGCTCTTGCTTGGTTTGCTTGGCTCAGTGGCCGAGTTTGAACGTTTCATTATTCGCGAGCACCAGGCCGAGGGCATTGCCCGGGCTAAAAAGCGCGGCGTCTATAAGGGACGAGCGAAAGCACTGACGGCGGAGCAGGTTGAACAGGCGAAAAAGGTGGATTGATGAGGGGATGCCGAATAAAAAGTGGCTGAACGTCTCGGGGTGGGGCGTACGACATTGTATGAATACATTAAGCTTGGCAATCCTTGATTCCGTGGTGGAGGGAAATCCAAAGGAAAGGGAAGTATCCTCCAAGTCGTATCTCTATTTTCTTTTTGTCGAGGATGATGATTCCTTGCTTTCGATTCTTCCGATCAAAAACGCTACCGCAAGTAGAACGAGAGACGCCTCAGGAAAAGATATCTTTGCGATCGCTAATACAATAGAAGCGATCGCAAAGATGCTGCTCAAATAGCCTGGCAGGCTCTTCATTTTTGGCACTCTAACACTTCTCGACAGCAAGGCCGATTCCGCTTAGCTCGCTCGCTAGGCTGAGTAATCCATCCCTGATATCGGTTGCCTTGATCGAGCCACCCTTAGTAGCCAAGATCTTCTTGATTCCGCCTGCTTCTTCAATTGCAGCAGCTGCCTTCTTGGCTCCACCTAGGCTCTTTACTAGGCGAACGACATTGACTACCTTAGCGATGGGAACCACCGTACCTGCGAGGATAAGGGCGATTGCACCAGCACATTCCCAAGCGTTACGCGTCTGAACGCCCGTATTGTTCTGCAGATATGCGGCTAGCTGTTCATCCGTACTGTTCTCAACCACATCGTCCGGAATCGTGTCGATGTAGGCTAGCAGTTCGTCGATTTCCTGTTCATCCTCTGCGGTAAGTTCTTGTGCTTGCGCAGAAGGGCTTTCTGGGGATTGTTCGAGGTTTGTGGTTGCGCCTGCAGCGTGTGCCGTTCCGACTGGAATAGTGATGGCAAGACCTAGGGCAACTAGGCGAGAAAGAGTCTTTTCTTTCATCTCAAGCTCCTGTTCTGGTGAGTTTTAGGTTGAGCGATTTTAAACCTAGAAGATTGTTCACTCTTTCTAAACAGGTGTGCGGCTTTTATATCGCATGCGATACTCCTTAAAGGGGGCAATCAATAGATTGAGACTGCCTCGTGTCAGGGAGAGGAGAGAATATTTGCTTGAGGTTGACGTTAAAATGAGTGTTTGATCGACAGGTATTTGATGGCGAGGTCTAAACGGTTCTTCGCGGAGAAGCGAAGAAAGAGCTGCGAGATTATTTTCCTGATGGTGACCTCTGCTAGGCGCATTGATTCGCCAATTTCTACATTTGTTTTACCCTCGCAGATCAGGGATAAGACAATCTGCTCACGATTAGTGATTTTTGGCATATGAAGCTCACTACTAGCGGCTTTGGCGTCAAGAAGTCGGCTGAGGCAGTCGGGAGAGAGAACTGTTCCTCCGTGCGTGGCGTCGCGTAGAGAATGAATGATTGATTCTGGGGCTTGTCCTTTGATGATGTAGCCCACCGCGCCCAGGCTAAGACACTTGAGCATCGTGTCATCGGTGTCGAAGGCGGTCATGGCGACGAATAGGGGCGGGTGTTCAAGGTCTTGGATGTGTTGGAGTAGTTCAATGCCGTCGATATCCGGCATACGAACGTCAGAGAGGACGAGATCACAGGTGTTGGTGTCTATCCAGGCTAGTGCTTGCCTACCAGTTCTGGCCGTACCGGAGACCTCTAGGTCGTCGGTGGTGGAGAAGTATACGGGGAAAGTATCGAGGATGGTAGGGTCATCGTCGACTAGCAGGATGTGCGTGGTCATTTGTTGCACCACGGCAAGTGAGGCTTCTTGGAGCAGCTTAACCAGTCAGTGACGCTGAAGGGTGCTAACACGTTGACTTCATGTGTCAGCGGGTCAGTGATAGCGGGAGCCAGCGGTAGGAGCACACCAAGGGCTGCATATGTGATGGCTTTGGGCATGTATCTAGTTGTAGCCCACGGCTATCTTCACAGGAAGGGAAAATGGGCGACTGTGACCCATTCTTGATCATTGGAGCGAGTTGTCAGTGTGCCGCCGAGTGCGTGCAGTGTCTGGGACATGCTGGTTAAACCCAGATGGGTTGAGTCGGTGGGCGTTGCCTGTGTGGGGGTGTGATGGTTGGTGACAGTAATGGTTACACCCTCATCATGAAGTGTCCCAGGTTTTGTTCCGTTTGAGTAGATGGGAAAATCTGGAATATGCC
>ERZ500979.18-NODE-18-length-117117-cov-10.514992_pt1 | contig 117117 bp, 106 predicted proteins | sample MGYA00248864_ERZ500979 | MGnify/ENA primary metagenome ERZ500979 (study PRJEB25958, sample SAMN03398550) | human skin metagenome | study: EMG produced TPA metagenomics assembly of the Human Skin Microbiome Metagenome (human skin metagenome) data set.
ACCCGCGACCTCCGCCGTGACAGGGCGGCGCGCTAACCAACTGCGCCACAGGGCCGTACTCCCAACGGGATTCGAACCCGTGTTACCGCCGTGAAAGGGCGGGGTCCTAGGCCTCTAGACGATGGGAGCTCTACAAAGTAAGCCAGCGAATCACCGCAGGCTTGCTTAGCAGCTTGATCAGTTTAAACCAGGGGCCAGCGACAGAACAAATCGCCCGTTGAGGTGGGCAAAGCAGCCCCCTACCCCACTACGACTACGCACTAATCAGAGACAGACGGGTAATCCGTGTAGCCACGCTCACCACCCACGTAGAACGTGGACTGATCTGGCTCATTGAGGGGCAAATCCTCGCGCCAGCGGCGCACCAAGTCCGGGTTGGCAATCAACTGACGGCCGACTACGACAGCATCCACGTAGTCCAGCTCTAGCTCACGCTGCGCATCCTCCTGAGTAGTCACGGTGCCGAAACCGTCGTTCATAAGTACCTTTGTCACACCGTTAGCGCGAGCCTTATTTGCCAGAGTCGAGATCAGCTCGCTTTCCGGCTGCGCGTGCAGGAAAGACACATAGGCAAGGTTAAACGGGGCGATGGCATCCAGTAGACCTCCATATGTGGCCACCATGTCCGCCTCGTCTTCCTCAATGACCCCTTGCACATTGTGCCCTGGCGAGAAGCGCACTCCCACGCGGTCGGCGCCGATTTCATCTACTATCGCGCGGATTACCATCTCCGACAGACGCCAACGGTTTTCCGGACTGCCACCAAACTCATCCTCACGTTGATTGGACGAAGGCGCCAAGAACTCGTGAAGCAAATAGCCGTTTGCGTTGTGGATCTCCACGCCGTCGATTCCCGCGTCGATAGCCCGCCGTGCAGCGCTGCGGAATTCCTCTACGATTCGCGGAATTTCCTCTGTTTCCAGTGCGCGCGGCACTGGAGCCGACATTTTTCCAGCGAATCCACGAACCTGTCCATCCCAATTCAGCGCGCTGGGCGCTTCTGCTTGAGCTCCATCAATGAGATCCGGGTGGCTGGTGCGTCCACCGTGCATGATCTGCATGAAAATAATTCCGTTGGCGTTGTGCACCTCATTAGCCACGTCGCGCCATCCAGCCGCGTGCTCATCGCTTGCAATACCTGCCTGGCCCGGAAAAGCACGATTCGTCCACGCGGGGAAGGTGCCTTCGGTAACGACCAGCCCGGCGCTGGCGCGCTGGGAATAGTACTTCGCATGCAGTTCGTTCGGCACGCCGCTGTGGCCTGCACGCTGACGTGTCAGCGCTGCCATGGTCACACGGTTGCTCAAGTTATAACGGCCAAGATCCAAGGAAGAAAACAATGTTGACATGTCACTCTCAACGGAATTTCGCGCAAGATTGTTCCAACTTTCGCGCACTAATTCCCAGCCGACAAAACAAATCCCCGCCACAGCGCGACCATGATCTCCATGGAAGCGCCGCGACGGGGTGATTGTGAAAGTGGGCCCTGTGGGGCTCGAACCCACGACCTGCGGATTAAAAGTCCGTAGCTCTACCAACTGAGCTAAAGGCCCAACGGGGAGCATTCTATCTAACGCCTATGCGAAGCAGAAAATTGCCCCCACCACATAGCTACGCGGAACAGACATGCGCCCAGCCATGAACCCGGCTTTAGCCCTTCATAGAGCCCTTCTCCGCCAGGTTGATGTGGAAATCGAAAGCGGTCTTCAGATCGTGCGGAGTCTGCAGATAGTGCCCCTCAGAGCACGCACGCTCGTAGTACTCCTCCAGCAGCGGACGATAATCCGGGTGAGCGATGGAGATGATCTTCGGGACGCGCTGACGCGGCGCGAGACCACGCAGATCGGCATAACCATACTCAGTGATTACGACCATCGTGTCGTGCTCCGTGTGGTCAATGTGGGAAGCGAAAGGAACGACCGCGGAGATCGCACCATCCTTCGCCGTGGACGGCGAGATAAAGGTGGACAGGAACGCGTTACGCGTGAAGTCACCGGAGCCACCGATACCATTCATAACGCGAGAGCCCGCCACGTTGGTGGAGTTCACATTGCCGTAGATGTCGCAACCGATCATGCCATTAGACGCGATCAGACCGGTACGGCGAATTACCTCAGGGTGGTTAGAGATCTGCTGCGGACGCAGGACAATGTGCTCGCGGTAGCGCTTAGCCTCTTCATTCATTTTCTTTGCATAGTCCGGAGACAGCGCGAAAGAAGTAGCGGAGGCGACGGTCATCTTGCCATTGTCGATAAGATCCAGCATGCCGTCTTGGATCACCTCGGTGTAGGCCTGAATGTTTTCGAACTTAGAATCCAGCAGGCCTGCCATCACAGCGTTCGGGACGTTTCCGACGCCGGACTGCATAATGTAGCCGTCGTACGTGAGGCGCCCTGCCTCAACCTCTCCCTCCAGCAGATCTAGGAAGTGGCCGGCGATCTTTTCGGAGATCTCGTCGGTCGGCTTGAACGGTGCGTTGCGATCCTCCGCGTTGGTCTTTACAACAGCTACGACCTTGTTTTGGTCGACTGGAATGAAGGTGGTGCCAATGCGGTCGCCGGGGCGGTTGATCGGAATTGGGGTGCGGTTAGGCAGATCCTGGATCTTGTAAATGTCGTGCATGCCCTCCAGGTCGAGAGACTGCCACTCATTCACCTCGATAATGATCTTGCGCGCAGAGTTTAGGTACTCCACGTTGTTACCCACAGCCGAGGAAGGAATGATGTTGCCAGCTTCGTCAATACGCACAGCCTCCACCACGGCGACGTCGAGATTGCCGAAGAAGCCCTCCTCTACCTGCTGACCCAGGTGGGAAAGGTGGATGTCCTGGTACAGGATCTCACCCGCGTTGATCTTCTTGCGCATCGTCGGGTCAGAGGCGTACGGGGTGCGGTAACGCACTGCGTCCGCTTCCGCCAGTACACCGTCGCAATCGGGAGCGGTGGAAGCTCCGGTAAACACGTCGATTTGGAAGTCTTCGCCTCGATCATGCAGCTCCTTAGCTTTCTTCGCGATGGCGCTAGGCAAAGCCTTGGGATAACCCGCGCCGGTGAAGCCAGACATGCCAACCTTGTCTCCATGGTTGACGAACTGCGCCGCCTCCTCCGCAGAAACGACCTTGGACTTATAAAACTCGTTGGCAATGCGCTCAGACATCGGTTCCTCCTCGATTGCGGTGTAGCGAGTAGCGGTTTCTCCGCTTTGTTTTCTCAGCCTACATAAATGTGACTTAGCTCGCCTTCACCGTCCAGCCTATTGTTGAACAATCAATGTTGCTACTTCGGCCTATGTTTTACGGCAGCTCTTGACGCCCTTTGGTATTCTTCCCTCCCCAGTGTGAGAATGGTGCCCGTGACTACATCGACCGCAACCCCCACCTCCACCACCGCGAACCGCGCAACCAGCAGTGCCACCCCTGCTAATACTGCCGTTCAAGGCCAACACAGTTCCGATCGCCCGCAAAACACCACCGGCTTCCGGGAGCTGCAGATCGGCAGGATGCAGCTCGACTCCCCTGTGGTTCTGGCTCCCATGGCCGGCGTGACGAACGTCGCTTTTCGCAGCCTGTGCCGCGAACAAGAACGCGAGCGCATGGGCTCTGTCGCCGGCCTCTATGTATGCGAGATGGTAACTGCGCGAGCGCTGGTCGAGCGCAATCCGAAAACTCTGCATATGACGACCTTTGCTCCGGACGAGAATCCGCGAAGCCTGCAGCTGTACACGACTGACCCGGAGTACACCTACAAGGCAGCAAAGATGATTGTCGACGAGAACCTCGCCGACCATATCGATATGAACTTCGGCTGTCCCGTGCCGAAAGTCACCCGTCGCGGTGGCGGTTCCGCCTTGCCCTATAAGCGCAAGCTCTTTGGCAACATCGTCGCTGCAGCGGTCAAAGCGACTGAAGGTACGGATATCCCGGTCACCGTAAAGATGCGCGTCGGCATCGACGATGAACACCACACACATCTGGATGCAGGTCGCATCGCAGTGGAAGAAGGCGCGGCTGCCGTAGCGCTCCACGGTCGCACGGCTGCGCAGCGATACTCCGGCCGCGCGGATTGGAATGAGATCGCGCGCCTGAAGCAACACCTGGCTCACACTGGCATTCCCGTTCTGGGAAATGGCGATATCTTCAAGGCGACAGATGCCCGGGCAATGATGGAACAGACCGGCTGTGATGGCGTCGTCGTTGGACGCGGATGCCTGGGGCGGCCGTGGCTATTCGCAGAACTGTCGGCAGAGCTGCGCGGGCTGCCAATCCCCTCTCAACCCACCTTGGGAGAAGTCGCTCGCATCATCCTTCGACACGCCGAGCTTCTGGCAGCCCACGACGGTGAGCAGAAAGCCTGCCGAGATCTACGCAAGCACATGACCTGGTACCTCCGCGGCTTCCCAGCCGGCGGCGATCTGCGCCGCAGTCTGTCGCGAGTCAGCAGCCTGGATGAGTTGAAGACTGCTTTGAGTGAGGTTTGGGACTCACCCGCCTTGGCCGAGGACGCCGATGGTGCTCGCGGTCGCCAAGGCTCCCCAGCTAAGGTTGCGCTGCCCGATGGTTGGCTGGACGACCCGGAGGATGAGACGGTGCCCGATGGTGCCGACATCGAAAATAGCGGTGGCTAAACCCTAAAGATTATCTGGAGGGGCTGAACGCCAGCACAATCAAAAACCACAGACTATAGTGCTGGGCATGCGCAAAGAGTACCGAAACCAGCTCCGGGACTTTAACCACAACATTTCACTCATGGCGGATTTCGTTCGCACCACCCTCAATTCCGCCACTCGTTCTCTCCTGGAAACTGATCTCGAGCTCGCGGAGAAGGTTCTCAGTAGCGTAGATACGCTGGAGGATCTACGCGTCAATTCGGTTGCGGCAGCCTTCCAACTTTTGGCTCTCGAGGCACCTGTTGCGCGCGACTTGCGCTTCGTCGTCGCAGGCCAGCATATTGTCGAGGATTTCACTCGTATGGGCGCGCTTGCGGTGCATGTAGCGAAGGTAGCGCGGCGGCGTCATCCAGAAAATGCAGTACCGGCACCCCTACGCCCCTATATCGAAGAAATGGCACGCCAGTGTGACCAATCCGCGAAGAAGATCCAAGAGCTGCTACGCGATCATAATGTTCAGACTGCGCTCGATCTCATCAAGGATGACGACGCGATCGACGACATCCACCGCCACCTCTTTCAGCTCACTACTCAGCGAGACTGGCCCCATTCCGTGCGTGAGGCTGTGGATCTCACGTTGCTTTCCCGTTACTTGGAGCGCTACTCGGACCATGCGGTGGAAATCGGCAATCGCATCGTCTTCATTGCCACGGGTCTCACTCCGGAGGAGTACCAGCGAAAGCAAGAGGACGATGAACTCGAGGAACGCTTCCGTAAGAAGTTCGACGAACTGCGCTATCGCTACGACACGAACTTCGACTACTAGTAGAATCCGCTAGCTGCTGTAGGCCTTTTGGGCAAACATGGCAGCGTTGAGGGAATCATCGAGCAACTGTTCCGGGGTACGGCGTACATCGAGCTGTATACCCTTCTCCCCCGGCGTGAGGCGCTGTAGATCCTCCAATTGCGCAACCAATAGTTCGCGTGGCATGTCAACATCGCCAACCCGATTTTCCATCCGCTCTGCAAGTACATCTTCGGTGCCGTATAGGTGCACGTAGAACACCGTCGCGCCCTCCCCAATGTCGCTTAAGATCTCCCGGTGGTCAATGCGCAGTGCGGTGCAGGCTGTCACCGTGTTGTTCCCTTTGGCGGCCTCTCCCGCGATCCAGTCCCGCACGGTGCCCAACCACTTCTTGCGATGGTGCTCAGCGGGTAGTCGGCCGTCTTGCAGGATCTCCAATGCGCCCTCCGGGTGCAGGTCATCTGCTTCCTGGAGCTGCCAGCCGGTCTTCTCGGCGATGGCGCGTGCCAACGTTGTCTTGCCGCTGCCGCTTACTCCCATCACTACGATGTGGAGGGTTGCCGGTGCCTTCGGGCTAGGCTCTGTGCCAGACATGGTGCTTCCTTTCTGGTTGCGGGGCCTTCACTGCCTCCAGTATGCCGTTTCTTTTTGCTATTGACGCCAAAAGCGGGGTTCCGGTATACCCGGAACCCCGCTAGTGGGTGGCAGGCTCAGCATGAACCGGCCAATATGACACTTTGTGGATTCTCTATTTCCTCTCCTGCCTGTAGGCCAGGCGAAGATTGAGTTTTATCCGAAGCGACCGGAGATGTAGTCCTCGGTCTCCTTCTGCTGCGGGTTCTCGAAGATCTGCTTGGTCGGACCCACCTCGACCAGCTTGCCGGGCTTGCCGGTAGCTTCCAGGGAGTAGAAAGCGGTCTGGTCGGACACACGGGCTGCCTGCTGCATGTTGTGCGTCACGATAACGATGGTGAAGTCTTCCTTCAGCTCGTGGATCAGATCCTCGACTGCCAGGGTGGAGATCGGGTCAAGTGCGGAGCAAGGCTCGTCCATCAGCAGAACTTCCGGCTCGACAGCGATAGCGCGGGCGATGCACAGACGCTGCTGCTGACCACCCGAGAGGCCACCGCCCGGCTTGTCCAGACGATCCTTAACCTCGTCCCACAGGTTGGAGCCACGCAGCGCACGCTCTGCAACCTCGCGGAGCTTCTTCTTGTTCTTCTCACCAGACAGCTTCAGACCGGCAACGACATTCTCTTCGATGGACATCGTCGGGAACGGGTTAGCCTTCTGGAAAACCATGCCGATGGTGTTGCGGACGGCCACTGGGTCGATCTTGGAGCCGTAGATGTCCTCACCGTCGAGCAGGATCTCACCCTTGACATAAGCACCGGGGATTACCTCGTGCATACGGTTCAGGGTGCGCAGCACTGTGGACTTGCCACAGCCGGACGGGCCGATGAAGGCGGTAACTGCCTTCGGCGGGATGTGCAGGTTGACGTTCTGAACGGCGTGGAAATCGCCGTAGTAAATGTTGACGTCATTGAGGTCTAGGCGCTTAGCCATTGTGTTGTTCTCCTAGGGTCCTAGGGTTGGCCACCCTCTATGTATGGAGTGGTCGGTTTGTGCAATTGGAAAGGCTTTGTTTTGTTCTAGTCCCGGCAGGACTAAGGCTCTTGGTCGCCTTAGACCTTGACCGAGTAGCGCTTCGAAATCAGACGGGCGCCAATCATCAGAACGGCGACCAGGAGCACCAGGGTCAGTGCGCAGCCCCACAGGCGCTCCAACACGACCTCGTTACTTCCGGCGCCATAGAGGTCAACCATGTACAGCGGCAGGGACTGCTGGCCACCTTCGAACGGGTTCCAGTTGATCTTGGTGGTGGAACCAACCAGGATCAGCACCGGTGCGGACTCGCCCATCACACGGGCAACAGCCAGCATGATGCCGGTGACAATGCCGGATAGAGCCGTCGGGAGCACGATTTTGACGATGGTCTTCCACTTCGGCACGCCCAGTGCATAAGAAGCCTCACGCAGGTCCATTGGAACAACGCGCAGCATCTCTTCTGCGTTGCGCACGATGATCGGAACCATCAACAGCACCAAAGCAAGGGAAACGGCGAAACCGGAGCGCTCGAAGCCAAACATGGTGATCCACATTGCGTACACGAACAGGGCAGCAACGATGGACGGGACACCGGTCAGGATGTCGACCATGAAGGTTGTGATCCTGCCGAGGAAATTACCGCGGGAGTACTCCACCAAGTAGATGGCGGTGAACACACCGATCGGGATGGACAATGCGGAAGTAACCAGAACCTGGGTCAGGGTACCGATGATTGCGTGAATAGCGCCGCCGCCGGCCTTGTTACGGGGTTGGCCGACCATGTCGTACATCCACCAGTCAGGATTCAAAATTGCCGGCAGGCCTTCGCTGACAACCTTGAACAGCACCCACACCAGAGGCAGCAGGGCCAGGGTCATTGCAAAGTAGATGATGATGGTGGCAGCCTTGTCGGCAGCCTTGCGCTTACCAGAGATCTGAGTGAACAGGTCGGAGGACGAAGAGGACTTCTTCTTTTCTACAGCTACTGCATCAGTCATTGTTCTCGTCTCCTACTTCTTCGCCACAACGGCGCGGGCGGCGGCGTTAACCAGGAAGGTCAACAGGAATAGCACGAGGCCGGCAGAAATGTAGGCGCCCGCCTTCAGTTCGTCGTCGAACTCCGGTGCGGCAGCGGCGATGGCGGTCGCAAAGGTAGTACCACCGTCCATCAGCGAGCCACGGAAGTCCGGAGCACTAGCGATAACCATGTACAGCGCCATGGTTTCACCCAGCGCGCGACCCAGGCCCAGCATTGCACCGGAGATGTAGCCGGACAAACCAAAGGGAAGCACGGTCATGCGAACAACTTCCCACCGCGTTGCACCCAGAGCCAGGGCAGACTCAATCTGTCCCTTCGGGGTCTGGACGAAAACCTCACGGGTAGTAGCAGCGATCACAGGCAGAATCATGATTGCCAGAACGATGCCACCAGTGAAGATGTTTCGGGAGGTGGAGAATGGCGGGGAGCTTCCCTGCTGGTAGTTGAAGAGGAAGAACCCGCCTGCCCAACCGGACAGCCACTCGAAGAAGTCGCCCAGCACTGGTCCGAGCACGTAGGCACCCCAGATACCGAACACGATGGACGGCACTGCGGCCAGCAGGTCGATCATGAAGCCCAAGGGCTTGACCAGCTTCTTCGGGCAGTAGTTGGAAAGGAAGACAGCAATACCCAGAGCAACCGGCATAGCCAGGATCAGGGCAACGAGGGAAACTAGAACCGTGGTGAAGAACAGGTTCGGAATACCGAACTGCATCCAGCCACCGTCGTTGTTGACGTAGTCAGTATTCCAACGTTCACCGTAGGTAAAGAAGCTGAGAATACCGTCGCGCAAGCGGTTCAACGCGGGAACTGCCTGCATGATCAGGAACAGGCCGATCAGTCCGATAATTACGGTGATCAGGATAGAAGAGGTCTTTGCCAGAGTTTCGAAGATGACATCACCAGGGCGCTTGACGTGGCCACCGCCGGAGCGCTGACTATTGTCCACCAGCTGGGTGTCTTTCTGCGGCTGAGCGGTGTCGCCCTTCGCCGCAGTGGACTTGGCGACCTCAACCTTATTGGCGTTTGCCATGAGGGATCCTTAAAGGTCGTTATTTAAAACAAGAATGAATGCAAGAAGTGTTTCTCGTCACTACAGCCACCGCATTCAGACCGTAACCCCCGGTCGCAAAACGAGCGGGGGTTACAGTGCAACGTGGCCTGCAGCGATAGCTCTTCAAAGAAAAGCTAGCTGAGGAACAAGCGACTACTTCAGAGCCTCAACAGCCTTTTCCAGCTTGGACTTGAACTCGCCGTCCAGCGGGATGTAACCCTGGTCAGCCAGGTCATCATTCTGGTTGTCCAGGATGGTGTACATGAAGTTCTTGACCAGCTTGGCGGTGTTTTCGTCGTAGCCAGCGGAGCAGACGATCTCGTAGGTGGTCAGAACCAGCGGGTACTCGCCCTCATTCTTCATGGAGTACAGAGCCTTGGAGTCAACAACCAGGTCGTTGCCCTCGCCCTTGAACTTAGCCTCGGACAGCGCCTTGTTGACGTTCTCCTTGTTCAGCTCAACCGGGCCAGCACCGAAGTCAACGTTGGCGACGCCAATCTTGTCGTTCTCCTCAGCGTAGCCAGCCTCCACGTAGGTGATTGCACCGTTGGTCTGAGCAACCTGGTCAGCGACACCCTTGGACTTCGGAGCACCGGTACCAACCTTGGTCGGGAACTGCTTGCCCTCGGAATCCCACTCGCCAGAGGAAGCGGACAGGAACTTCTGGAAGTTGTCAGAGGTACCGGACTCGTCGGAGCGGTAAACAACCTGGATCGGATCGGAAGGCAGCTCAACGCCCTCGTTCTCAGCCTTGATGGCCTCGTCGTCCCACTTCTTGATCTCGCCCTTGAAGATCTTGGCGATGGTCTTGGTGGACAGGTTCAGGGTGTCTACACCCTCCAGGTGGTAGGCGATGGCAACCGGGCCGATAACCATCGGCAGGTGCCAAGCGTCGTTACCCTTGCAGCGCTTCTTAGCGTCTGCAATCTGGTCGTCCTTCAGAGCGGAGTCGGAGCCAGCGAAGTCGACCTGGCCAGCGATGAACTTCTTCTGACCGTCACCGGAACCGGAAGCGGTGTAAGCCAGGGTAGCGCCGGTCTCAGAGAAAGCCGGGCCGAAGATGTTCTGGACAGCGTTGTCCTGAGAAGAAGCGCCCTCACCGCGCAGTTCGCCGGAGGCCTCCTCCATCTCGCGGGTGCTTTCGCTTTTGCTCTTTTCGTTGTTGTCAGCGTTGGAGCAGCCGGTCAGGATCAGGGAGCCAGCAATAATGGTTGCAGCTGCAGCGCTGGTGCGCTTCATGGTGAACTTCACGAGGTTTTCCTCCGAAAATGTCAGAACTAGAGAAAGTGTCATACAAGAACAGCCCGCAGATGCAGAGGCCGTTCATGCGTCACCAGAAAATCTAATCGGCGCTTATTGAATTAAAGAGTGCTGTAGGTTAACAAACAGTGAACTCTACTATCGGCGCAGGATAGCGCGTGTTCTTGGGTGACATTTTGGCGCCAGCACCCCTTGGAAATCACACCTAAAAGCTACCCCCTTGTGACAGAAAGTGACACAAATTAACTTAGATTTAACCAAATTTACGACTAGGCAAGCCTCCCCGCCCACGCCAAAACTACGCCACCCATATGTTTTGTTAAGGTTTTATTTACCTATTATCTAGTCGCTATTACAAACATCCGCGGTAGACTACGTCGGTGTGTACCACCTCAAATCCGAGGCATTTGTAGGTGGAAACAGCAGGAGCATTGTCTCCTTCCACGTACAACTCGATGTGGCCACAACCGTTTTCCACGAGCAGCTTCATTCCCAATAGGGTAACGGCTTGTCCCAGCCCCTTACCCCGTGCATCATCCGCAAGACATACAACATAAACCTCGCCTACTCGTTGACCGGACTCTTTTTCCTTTTCCTCCATCGGGATCTTCGTCCAATGGAAACCCACCAGCCGGTAGACATTAGCGTCCTCCACTGCGCTTTCTGCGGGACAGGGAATTCCCACTCGTTCGACAGCCGACTTCTGATTCCGAACCCAGAGCAAAATCACGCCATCCGGATCGAACCAGTTAGTGTCGCGAGCAGCCCGCAGACGTTCGACGTCCCATCCGCCCTGCTCTGGATGCCATGCAAACGCCTCATTATTTACCCGAACCCACTCAGCATCCACTGCGTCTGCGTCAAACCGAGCAACCGATTCGTTGTAGGACAACACTTCAATGCCGTGTTCTTCACAGAGTTCCTCCGCCTTCGCGCTCTCAGCTTCAAGCGTTTTGGCAGCCTTGGTCGCCGGCAGGCATTCCAAAGACATCTTCAGTAGTTCACGAGTACGACGGGCGTTTAACGACTCAACGAAACGCTGTGCACCAGCGGAATCTCCATGCGCCCATACATCGATCGCGCCGCTCACTCCCAGCTGATCGCGCAGCGCTTCAAACAAGGCGATACCCACCCCTCGATGTCGCACTTCTGGAGCAACTGCCAGCTCAATCACCAAATCCGGGTCCATCGCCAGCACGCCGACCACACGTTCCTTAGCAGCGTCTTCTGCGCCGTACTCATCGCTCACGGCGATGACGTGCTTGTGGCCAAAATCCTCGTTCATACCGCGGACGAAAGCCTCGCTGATCGCGGCGACGCCATCAGCCTCAGCAACTTCACGCAACACCTCGTGGACCCCCTCCAGCACCTCGGAGTGCTCCCACAGGTCTTCAAATGTGTTGTAGGTAATAGCCATGTGGCCAATTGTCCCCCAAATTCGGCATGTATGGGGCTGATTGACAGCATTCTTACACCTAGGTTGAGATTGAGATGGCTGAAGCGTGGCGTCAATAAAAAGCCACCGGGGCACCTTGTAACCTTGGAGAGAACCAAACGCGCAATTGATCGCCACGCTATTAGATAAGTATTTGGATGGAGCCCAGAAGGGGGTGACCGGCAAGGTGAAGAAGATCGCATTCCGCGGTGCAGTCGCCCTCGTACTGCTGCTTTTAGTGGCAGCAGTCGTAGACAACGTGATCGCAGCCCGGGCGGAGCACAAAATCTCCGAAGCACTCTACGCCGATTCCAATTTGGCAAATCCCCCAAAGGTGCAGGTAGCCGGCTTCCCCTATACCGCCTCGGCACTGAGCCACGAACTGCAGGCCGTGACGGTAGCAGCCAATGACGTCGACGTGCCGGGATTCGGGTTAATGAGCGTGCATACCTCGGCGCAATACGTCACGGTCTCCGCCGAAGACGTATTTAACGGCACGATTGAAAACGCCCCAGCGCGCAAGGTGTTTACCCGACTACAACTTGACGGCGTATTGCTGGGCAATCGCATGGATATTGATGCCCTGCAGATCCAGAACCTGGACGATATTTCACCGCGCGGCGGTTGGGAGACCGAGGCCATTTTCGAGGGCAAGCCCAAAGGGTTTGCCAAGCCCGCCAAGGTGGAAGTGAAACTGCGCATCGTCGCAGGCACCATGAAAATCACGCCTATCAGGATTCTCTCTGCACCCGACGGGCTCGATATCAAAGCCAAAGACGTCAACGACGAAGACAAACTCGATGACAGCATTGCGGATCGAATCAACAACGCTTTTAGCCTGAGCATCCCCGGCAAAAACCTCCCTATGCGGGGCGACCCTGAACGTATTTATGTCTCCGGCGGATCCCTGTTTGTAGAGACCTCAAAGGTCTACACGAAAATCAGCCTCTCCGATCTGGCTCCGCGATCCCGACCCCTCAGTGAAGAGGAGCGTCCCAGCCTATAGGCTTACAGGTATGGCTGAAGAAGAAAACAAGAAGTTTAAGGTCAACGCGAACGACGCGGTTAACCTGGCCGCCGAACAATCCAAGTCCACCAGTGACAAGAACTTGCCGGAGTTCGGCGATCTGCCCATCCCCGATGACACAGCCAACCTGCGCAAGGGGCCAAACCTACACGACGGCCTACTGGCACTGCTGCCACTTATCGGTGTGTGGCGTGGTCAGGGTCAGGCTGCACCTCCCGGCGAGGACGAATTCACTTTCGGCCAGCAGGTCGTCTTCGCCCACGACGGTGAAAACCGCATCAGCTATGATTCCCGTTCCTGGCGGATGGATGACGACGGAAAGCCGACCGAGACCCCGGGCCGTCGCGAGTCAGGCTTCCTGCGCATCAACGATGATGATGAAATCGAGATGATCATCACCCACTCCGACGGAATGGTGGAGATCCTTTATGGCAGTCCGCTGAATGAGCGCGCCTGGCAGCTGGAAAGTGCGTCGACGATGGCGACGGCGACCGGCCCGACCAATCTTGGTCCCGGCAAGCGCCTTTATGGTCTGATGCCGAACAACGATCTCGGCTGGGTCGACGAGCGCCTTATCGACGGCGAGATGGTTCCCTGGCAGTCCGCTCAGCTTTCCCGTGTGGTGGGCTAGCCGGTACTAGCTAGTTACAGCCTCCCAGGCCATCGCCTCTACTTCATCGGCAACCTCCGGCCGTGGCAGGCTTACCCCATCCAATTGGATTACTCGGGCCTGGACACGCACGGAAGAGACAAGCCACACTCCGATAGCATTCAGCAGATCCTCAACCCGCAGGACTCGTTCCTCGGTTTTCCATCCCCGCTGCTCGGCCAGCTTAAACAGCGCGGCCTGCGACGTGCCTTTGAGAATTCCGACATGGGTCGGAGGAGTGACGAGTCGCCTCTCCCCCGTCGCCGAATCTACTTCTGCGACAACGACAGTGGACGTTGGGCCCTCCTGCACCAGTCCTTCGTCGGAGAGAAAAATTACGTCATCCACTCCACGGGTCTTTGCACTGCGCAATGCCGCCATGTTCGCCGCATAGGAAAGCGTCTTAGCGCCGATAAGCGCCCACGGCGAACGCTCGGAAAGATCGATTCTAAAGCCCCTCTCAGCGGTCATTACTCGCACGCCACGCTTCCGGTCGTGCAGTACCTGTTCACTGACAGGCGCGACGGTTACCCATCCGGTCGGTCGACCCGTGGACTCCCGCCCCCGCGAATAAACCCAGCGCAGCGCGGCCTCTTGTCCGGGGCCGTTTTTCTCTTCAAAGCTCGCCACGGCTAAGTCAGTAGCGCGGAACCAGCGATCGAGTTCCGGTTCGGGCAAATCGAGCATCGCTGCGCTGTGTTGGAAGCGAATAGCATGGCGCTCCCGGTTGCGCACGTGGCTATCGCGAAGCATGAAGGTCTCAAACACTCCGTCTCCGCGCACAGCTGCTAGATCGTCGGCGTAGATCATCGGCACGGTTACGTCCCGAACCTGCGGATCTGCGGCTTCAGCTTCCGCCTCCGTGTCTACGCCGCCATTGGTTCCCAGAACGTCAACGACCACGAACTCTGCTTCCCGATTGCTCATGTCTTTAATCCTAATCCCAGCTGTTTAACGGCCCTTGCAGTACCTGCTACTGGCCAGCTCGCCCCACCCCGTCCTACGATAGGTGGCGTGTTTGATCTGACTCACAGCCCGATCCTCGACCATGTCCCCACTGCCAGCGCATTATCAGGCAGGGAGGACACCCTCGGATCGGAGGCGCAGGAAGCTCGAGCCGAAGCTCCAGCCCCGGATGGCGCCACTGCGTGGCACTACGGCAATCCCCTGACCGAGCAGTCACAGGTCGGAAATGGAAAGCCTGGCCTCGTGGACTTCTGGGATCGAGTGGCCATCCGCATCTCAGGAGCAGAGCGCCGCGATTGGCTGAACAATCTAATCTCCCAGAAGGTCAATGCCATCGAACCAGGCCAAGCCGCCTTCGGCCTGATCCTCGATGTCAAAGGACACGTCGAGCACTTTTTCGGCATCCTCGCCACCGACGATGCCCTGATCCTCGATACCCCAGCCACCCACGCCGATGCCTTAGAGGACTACCTCCGCAAGATGGTCTTTTGGTCGCAGGTCACCGTCGAGCGCCTTCCGTGGGCACGACTCACGGTACTTGGTACGCACCTAGCCGCTGATTCCTCGATCTTTGCTCACGACGCCGCGTCGTCCGCTGTCCTGCCTGCTCAGTTGAACATCGACATTCCAGAAGATATGAAGGTACAACTGTGGCGCACCGAAACTATCGGTGAAATTCAGGCCTTGGACCTCTGGGTTTCCCGAGAGCAATTCGTCGATACTTGGGATCAGCTCACAGCTGGCGCACTCCACCCCACCGGACGCATGGCTTTTGATGCGTTCCGCATGCAGGCACGCCTGCCGATCTTGGGCGTAGATACCGACGAACGCACCATCCCCCATGAAATTCCCGCCTTCATCGGCAAAGGCATCAGCGGTGCTACACAGCTAGATAATGCAACCGCCGGCCCCACTGAATCCGCTGTCCACCTCAACAAGGGCTGCTATCGGGGACAGGAGACAGTTTCCCGCGTTCATAACCTGGGCAAATCACCCCGAGTTTTGGTGCTGCTGCAGCTCGACGGATCCGCCAACCGACTACCGGTAGTGGGGGCCGATGTCACCGCTGGCGGACGGGCGATCGGCCGAGTGGGATCTAGTGTGCATGACTGTGATTACGGACCTGTTGCCCTTGCTTTGATGAAGCGGAATGTGGTGGAGAAGGTGGCGTCACACAACAGCGATGTACCACCGATCCTGGTGGACGGGATCGATGCCGCGATCGACTCAGCCGACCTAGAAAAGGCAACTGGCGACAACTCGATCCGACCCGGGCGCGCGGCAATCAACCGCCTGCGCGGGAAGAATTAGAAAACCTTACACTTCGTTGCCCCCCTTAACTCCGCGACGATCATGCAGGTCGCGGGGTTTATTTCGTTGCGCATCCCCCGCGCTTACCGAACGAAGCGGAGGGGCTTTTGGGAAAAAATGATCGCTAACCGCTATGGTGTAGGGCAGGAAGAAACTTAACATGTAAACGAAAAGGGTGGCCGAACTCCCGCGCCACTCGAGGACACCGCAAGGGGGTCAGGCCATGGGTCGCGGCCGTGCCAAGGCAAAGCAAGCCAAGGTTGCTCGTCAGTTGAAGTACAACGCTCCGGAAATGGATCTGGAGAGCCTGCAGAGGGAACTCTCCGGGCAGTCGCAAAACCGGGGCTCCAGCTCCCGACACAACGATAGCTACGACGAGTACGAAGATGACTACAGCGAGTACGCTGCGGAATACGACGACTACGGCGACGATTATGAGGATGACTACTCCGGCAACTCCCGGAAATAGCTAATCTTCCACAGCAAAACTCCCGCCCCTATCCACAGCGCTCCTCAAAGCGCAAGGGGCGGGAGTTTTCTATTCCCGACTAGGTAGCCGCCGGTCTTAGTCGTTGACCGGATTGCGGTACTCCCCATCCAGAACCGCACCGGATTGGCCATCCTGTGCCGGGCGTACTTCGCCCAAGCGCCAGGCGTCGATGTGGCGGGCGGTCAGCATAGCCATGGCACGCTCGGCATCATCTTCGGCGACGACGGCAACCATGCCCACGCCCATGTTGAAGGTCTTCTCCATCTCTTCTTGGGAGACCTGCCCTTCCTCCTGGATCAGACGGAAGATTGGGCCAGGCGTCCAAGAGGAGCGCTCCAGCGCGGCGACCAAACCATCCGGGATAACGCGGGCTAGATTAGCTGCCAAACCACCACCGGTAATGTGCGCGAAGGTGTGCACATCGCACTCGCTTGCCAGCTTCAGGCAGTCGAGGGCGTAGATGCGGGTGGGTTCAAGCAGTTCTTCTCCCAGTGTGCGACCGAGAGATTCGATGTGTCCGTCCAATGGCAGCTGCTTGGTATCCAGCAGGACGTGGCGCGCCAGGGAATAGCCATTGGAGTGCAGTCCAGAGGAGGCCATGGCAATCACCACGTCGCCCGGACGCACGCGATCCGGCCCCAGCACATTCGCTTCTTCGACCACACCGACGGAAGTGGCGGAAACGTCGTACTCATCCGGCTCCATCACGCCGGGATGTTCAGCGGTTTCGCCACCCAACAGTGCACAGCCTGCATCCTCACAGCCTGCCGCAATGCCCGCTACGATACTGGCAACGTGCTCGGGTACTACCTTGCCGATGGCGATGTAATCCTGGAGGAACAGCGGCTCGGCGCCACAGACAACCAGGTCATCCACACACATTGCCACCAGGTCGCGACCAATCGTGTCGTGCTTGTTCATCGCCTGCGCGACTGCCAGCTTCGTGCCAACACCATCAGAGGAGGCGGCTAGGAGTGGCTTTTCGTACTTGCCCAAGGCAAACAGACCGGCGAACCCGCCGAGTCCACCGCGTACCTCGGGACGGGTGGCCTTCTTAGCTAGCGGGGCGAAAAGCTCTACCGCGCGATCGCCGGCTTCAATGTCGACACCGGCAGCGGCGTACGATGCGCCCTCTGCCTGCTTCGGGGTGTTCTCAGGGTGCTCACTCATGGCTTGTCCTTAGCTTTCTGGCTTTCTAGCTTTTTACTACTGGGCTGGCTGCTTCTGGGCTTGCTGCTTCTGCATTGTCTCTACCAGTGCTGTATTCGGGTTATCACTTGGCATTCCCAGCGGGAACACACCGTCAAAGCACGCTGCGCAGAGCTCATCCCTGCTTTGTCGTGACGCCTCGATCATCGCCTCGGTCGAAACGAATGCTAGGGAATCCGCATCGATTTCCTTACGGATCCCTTCCACTGGATCCTCGGGGTCCACGTTATTCGCGATCAGCTCGGTGGGCGAGGCAAAGTCGATGCCATAGAAACACGGCCACTTCACCGGCGGCGAAGCAATGCGAACGTGAACTTCCTTCGCTCCTGCTTCACGCAACATCTTGATCAGCGCGCGCTGAGTGTTGCCGCGAACGATAGAGTCATCCACCACTACCAGGCGCTTGCCTTCAATAACCTCGCGCAATGGATTGAGCTTAAGACGAATGCCCAGCTGACGAATTGTCTGCGAGGGTTGGATGAAGGTGCGCCCCACATAAGCATTCTTCATCAGCCCTTGGCCGAATGGAATGTGCGAACCCTGGGCGTAACCAACCGCCGCTGGAGTACCTGATTCGGGAACGGGGATCACCAAATCGCCGTCTGCTGGCGCCTCCTCAGCGAGCTTCCGGCCGATCTCCAGGCGCGTGCCGTTGACGGAACGGCCGCGGATGACCGAGTCGGGGCGAGCCAAGTAGACGTACTCAAACACGCATCCCTTGTGCTGGGTCTCCGCGAAGCGACGGGAACGCACACCATCACCGTCGATGATCACCAGCTCACCTGGCTCTACATCGCGGATAAAGCGGGCGCCCACAATGTCCAACGCTGCGGTCTCGGAGGCGACCACCCAACCGCCACCCGCCAGCTGGCCGAGGGAAAGCGGACGCACACCCTGTGGATCGCGGACTGCGTATAGTGCATCGCCGTCGGTGAACAGCACGCAGAAAGCCCCCTTGACCCTGGGGAATAGCTCCATGGCAGCTTCTTCAACACCGTGGCCCTCCCGCGTCTCGGCGGCCAGTAGCGCGCACATCACCAGGGAGTCGGAAGGGTTTTCCTTCGGATCCACCAGCCCTAAGCGCGCTGCCTCCTGGGTGAGCTCACGGTGATTCACCAGGTTGCCGTTGTGTCCCAGTGCCACGTCGGTGCCGTCAGGCGCCATGCGGAACATCGGCTGTGCATTCTCCCAGCTATTGCCACCAGCGGTGGTATAGCGATTATGCCCCATACCGATGTGCCCCTTGAGGGCCTCCAGGGATTGCTCGTCGAAGACCTGGCTCACCAGACCCAGATCCTTAAATACGACAATTTGGTCGCCATCGCCGACGGCGATACCGGCAGCTTCCTGACCACGGTGCTGCAACGCATAGAGGCCGTAGTACGTCAGCTTAGAGACGTCCTCCCCCGGCGCCCATACACCGAATACGCCACATTCTTCCCGGGGCTCGGTTTCGCCTCGGTCATCGAATGGGCTCAGCAACTGTTCTGCCTCTGTTTGGTTCACTTGGCCTTCAATGTTTGCCACTATCCCGACTTTACTAGCCGACTCGCGCTAACCCAAAGGGATGGGGAAGGATCTCCCAGTCACACATCAAAATCGAAACAGCGGAAGATGCTCCGCGATGGCGGAGGCGCGAGTTCCGGAGATATCGGCGTCAGAACCAATAAGATCTTCCTGCCCCGCAACCAGGCGCAACCACGTTAACGGCGAGCACTGCACAACATTGGGCGGGGTACCGCGGCGATGCTCTAGCCCGGCGATGCATTGAACGGCAGCAAAGGGCGGCACCCGGACTTCGACGGAATGGCCGGGGGCGAGCTCCTCGAGTACAGCCAGGGAGAGACGAACGGCCGCCGCAACGTCAGCACGCGGTGGACGGGGCTGATCCTCTGGCTGTCGAACCCACACCGCCACTTTTTCGACGGCACGACGAGCCTCAGCGGACAGTTCCGGACCGTGTAAATGTCTCATACAAAGAAATTGTAGTGCTCGGTAGAACACCGAGTTGTGCGTCACGATAGTATTGGGAAGTTGAACGCGAAAGCGCAGAAGAATCGCAAAATAGCTGCAAAAATAACAGAATTGAAGCAAGCCCAAAAAGAGGAAGGCAGCCACGTGGCAGAAACCACCGAAAGCACCACTCAGAACGAGCAGAACGCACCTGACAACGCGTCTAAGGCTCAACAAGAGTCTGCACATGAGCGCAGCCCGAAGGTCACGCTGCGCTTCCTAGCTGCCCCGACAGACGTGCTGATGGCTGGCGCCATGGGCGTGCACGGTGGCCGCGTATTGGAGTGGATTGATAAGGCTGCCTATGCCTGTGCGGTCGGCTGGGCACAGTCTTATTGCGTGACCGCATACGTTGGCCACATTCACTTCACCCGTCCGATCCCTTCGGGTCACATGGTGGAGGTTCGCAGTCGCATCGCATATACCGGTCGCAGCTCCATGCATATCGTCAACGAAGTGCTGTCTGCTGACCCACGCGAAGGCGTATTCACCCGCGCCTGCGACTGCCTCGTGATCTTCGTGGCTTTGGACGAAAACGGAAAGTCCAAGCAGATCCCCTCGTACGTTCCGACGACCGACGAGGAAAAGCGTGTGGAAGAGGCGGCACTGTCGCGCATCCAGTTGCGCAAGGCAATCGAAGAAGAGATGCTGCGACAGACCTACACCGACAAGTCGACCGCACCGGAGATGGTGAACCGCTTCCTCGCCAAGCCGACGGACGTTAACTGGGGTGGCAATGTGCACGGTGGCACGGCCATGGAATGGATCGATGAAGCCGCCACGGCCTGCACGATGCAGTGGACCGGCGAGCGCACCACGGCGGTGTACGCCGGCGGAATTCGTTTTTACCGCCCGGTACACATCGGCGACCTGGTGGAGGTCGACGCACGCCTTGTGCGTACCGACGAACGTTCGATGACGGTGATGGTGCACCTGCGCGCCGGCGATCCGCGTGAAGGCAAGGGAAACCTGCCAGTGGCCATCCACGCGTCGATGACCTACATTGCCGTGGATCTGGACGGTAACCCCCTGCAGGCACGCCAGTACACGCCAGTGACCAACGAAGACAAGCGCCTGGAAGAGCACGCCGCTACGCTGCGTAATCTGCGCAAGGATTTCCTGCCGCGTCCGCTGGTGAGCCCCAGCGACCGCGACTTCCGCTTCGTGGAGTAGCACTATCCCCTAGGAGCCCAACAGAGCTGAAGGGCGCGCGACCAATTGGTCGCGCGCCCTTTGAGGTTTACGGAAACCCTTTTAGATCACCGAGTTATTGCCAGCGGCGTGGCTAAACAGTGCAGGCAGGGTGGACTTCCATGCCGTGGTCGCCTCGTCAAGAGAGATCACAACGTCGAAGTCATCATCATGCTGCTTGGCCGGGTCGAGCTCGACCTCCCCGCCGAACGGCAGTGCCGGGTAAATACCAGATCCGAAGCGGATGATCGGCTGGTCCGCAGCGTCACTTACGCCAGTCAGGCCAATCCAGCCGCCGGTCAGTCCGGTCTCGGCCAGGTCGCGCATCAGGTCGCCGTAGTCCTCGCTGCTGACTGCCAGCAAAACGCGGGAGGCCGTCTCAGAGAACAGCCCCACCGCAGCCTGCTGTGCCAGCGTGCGGCCTTCTGCAGTAGCGGACTCATGCTGGCTCAGCAGCGGGTTCACGGCCACTCCCCGACCAGACTGGATTGCCAGTTCAACTACGGCCTGGGATAGGCCGCCTTCAGAGAGGTCATGGGCAGTGACGATCCTGTCGCGTTGGTCGGTGATGAATGCACCCAGGCGCTGTTCCACGGACAGGTCAACCTGTGGAGGCAGGCCTGCCAGCTCATCGTGGACGACCTGCTGCCAGATAGAGCCTCCGAGTTCCTCCCGGGTCTCCGCGCCAACCAGCACCAGGTGGTACTGTTCTTGCTTCTCGTCAGCGGACTGCTTAGGCAGCTGCTGCGGAATACGGCGGGCGCAGTCATCAATGGTGCCCAGCACAGCGATGACCGGGGTCGGCAGGATGGCGGTATCGCCGGTTTGGTTGTAGAAGGAAACGTTGCCACCGGTAACCGGAATGCTCATTTCCTTACAACCATCGGCCAGGCCATGTACGGCCTCGCGGAACTGCCACATGACGGCAGGATCCTCCGGAGAGCCGAAGTTCAGGCAGTTGGAGACAGCGACCGGAGTGGCACCTGTAACCGAGACATTGCGATAAGCCTCAGCCAGCGCCAACTGGGCACCAGTTCGCGGATCCAGGCGGGTGTAACGGCCAGAGGCGTCAGTAGACACCGCAATGCCACGACCGGTCTCCTCGTCGATACGCAGTACGCCCGCGTCGGCGTCCTTGGCGGAAACGGTGTTGCCTCGCACGTAGCGGTCGTACTGCTCGGTAATGTACTCGCGGGAGCACAGCGCCGGGGAAGCCGCGAGGTCGAGAATCTGGCCGCGGACTTCCTGGGCGGTCTCCGGCAGTTCGACGCCACGGGCCTCGTTCAGCTGATCCTGCTCAGCCGGGCGCTCGTAGGGGCGCTCGTACACCGGGCCTTCCTCGGCCATGGTGTGTGCCGAGGCATCCACCACGATCTCGCCGCAGTGCTCAATCACAAGGTTCTCGCCGTCGGTGACGCAACCGATATCGGATGCCAAGACATCCCACTTGCGGCAGATCTCCATGAAAGCGTCGACGTGCTCCGGAGCCACGACGGCGCACATGCGCTCCTGCGATTCGGAAGACAGAATCTCCGCTGCCGTCATTCCCTCGGCGCGCAGGTGGACGTTGTCCAGGTTGATGTGCATACCGCCATCGCCTGCGGATGCGAGCTCAGAGGTGGCACAAGAAAGGCCAGCGCCACCGAGGTCTTGAATGCCGACGACCACGCCGGCGCGGTATAGATCCAGGCAGCACTCGATCAGTACCTTCTCTGCGAAGGGGTCGCCTACCTGCACGGCAGGCAGCTTGCGCTCTGCGCCTTCCTCAAAGGTGTCCGATGCCAGGACGGACACGCCGCCGATTCCGTCCAAGCCCGTGCGAGAGCCGAAAAGGATCACTCGGTTACCCTTGCCAGAGGCAAAGGCCAGCTTCAGATCCTCAGTCTTCAAAGTGCCCACACACAAAGCATTGACCAGGGGGTTACCCGCGTAGGAGGCGTCAAAAACCGTCTCACCGCCAATGTTCGGCAACCCCAAAGAGTTGCCATAACCGCCCACACCCGCAACTACGCCAGGCAGTACGCGCTGGGTATCTGGCAGGTCGGCTGGGCCAAAGCGCAGCTGATCCATCACGGCCACTGGGCGTGCGCCCATTGCCATGATGTCGCGGACAATACCGCCTACGCCCGTGGCTGCACCCTGGTAGGGCTCCACGTAAGAGGGGTGGTTGTGGGACTCGACCTTGAAGGTGACGGCATGGCCATCGCCGATGTCGATCACGCCGGCGTTCTCACCGATGCCGGCAAGCATCTTGGACTTCATTTCGTCTGTCGTAGTCTCACCGAAGTAACGCAGGTGCGTCTTGGAGGACTTGTACGAGCAGTGCTCGGACCACATTACGGAGTACATGGCTAGCTCCGCATCGGTCGGGCGGCGGCCCAGGATTTCCTTGATGCGTGCGTACTCGTCGTCCTTCAGGCCCAGCTCGTGATACGGCTGCTCCAGGTCCGGGTTGGCCTTAGCGTCGGCGACCGTGTCGTTGTGAATCATGGGGATCGGGTGCTCCTTGTATCAAGAAATTTAGGAAACGAGCGTGGACAGAACCGACTTGAACAGCCCCAGGCCGTCCAGGGAGGGACCCGTCAGCGTTTCAACGGCGTGCTCCGGGTGCGGCATCAGGCCAACTACACGGCCATTTTCACTGCACACACCCGCGATCGAATTGCGGGATCCATTGTGGTTCTCGACATAGCGGAACACCACGCGGCCTTCGCCTTCCAGGCGCTCCAGCGTCTCGTCGCTGGCCTGGAAGCGTCCCTCGCCGTGCTTGGAAGGCACTAGAATCTTGGTTCCCTCGGCGAACTGGTTGGTCCAGGCAGTGGAAGTGTTTTCCACGTCTAGGTACACATCGCGGCACACAAAGTGCAGCCCCTCGTTGCGGGTCAAAGCACCTGGCAGCAAGCCGGCTTCCTGCAAGATCTGGAAGCCATTGCAGATCCCCAGAACCGGGGTGCCATGTTCGGCGGCAGCCACGACGGACTTCATTGCCGGGGCGATAGAGGCGATGGCACCGGCGCGCAGGTAGTCACCGTAGGAAAATCCGCCGGGGACAACCACAGCGTCAACATTCTTCAGATCCTCGTCGGCGTGCCACAGTTCCACCGGTTCTGCTCCTGCCAGGCGCACTGCACGCACGGCATCGACATCGTCGAGAGTGCCGGGGAAGGTGATTACTCCAATGCGGCTGGTCAATTTACTTGGCCTCCGCATCTGCGCCTTCGACGACAACGTCGTAGTCCTCAATCACGGTGTTTGCCAGCAGGTCGGAGGCGATCTTTTCCAGATCTTCACGGGACACTCCCTCGTCGACCTCCAGCTCAAAACGCTTTCCCTGACGTACATCAGCTACTCCGCTGATGCCGATACGTCCGAGAGCGCGGACTACGGCCTGCCCTTGCGGATCGAGGATTTCCTTCTTGGGCATAACGTTGACGACAACACGAGCCATGGCTTCTACATTCTCCCAGCTTTGCGGTATTTTCCCGGTAGGTTACCGCCCCATCGTAACACTGCCGCGCGACAGCTTTTAAGCCACAGATGCCTGCTGGCGATCTGCATAATCGCGGTAGTTCGCCGACTGGTAGCCGCTTTCCCGCAGCAGCTCGAGAATGCGCAGCATATCGTCCGCTACGTCGTCTTTGTCGGCTTTCGCTGCGCTGATGGAAAGGCGGATATCCCGCCCTCGTGTCACGCCGCGACGCACGCTGTTAAGGACGTTTCGACGCCACCACTTCACCGATCCGAACCCGTCGCCAAACGCGAGTACGCGCACCGGGTAACGATCGTCATGGGAAAGATCCCGGATGGTGTACGCATCCGCCGCCACGTCGAACCCGACCTTAGCGGCGGCCTGCAGTGCGTCCTCCGACGCCAGCCAACGGGTCGGCGCAAACACCTTCGGGGCTAGCCCGAGCGCGTCCAGCTGGCGGGTAGCTGCGGAGAGCCGCAGGGTCGCCTCGTGCTGGCCGAGCCGGTGGAACTCCCCCTTATCGCTTGTCCCACCGAGCGGCCCTAAACCGCCGAGCAGCAATTCGTGCCCACGGGCAGCGGAATCGTGAATCAATTCCAACGTCGCCCGGTCGTCCTTTAGCCTCCAATCCGGCCCCTGCACCGTAAGCACAAGTCCCGCATGGATTTCCAGAGCGCGGGCGGCATCTCGCATCCGCTCGGCCGCGGTGACAGTGGCCCGGCGCAATCCCGTGATCGTCAGCAGCACACGAGGGGCGCGCTGGGTGCTGAGGTTGGACTGTACGGGGTTCATAGCTGCATAGATTTCCCCACCCAAATGAACGGCAGGTAACGCCAACCCTACATTTGGTTGTCGAGTTGTTGAAAGCTAGCCGAGCAGCTCGGTGGCTCCCATTTTGTCCAGCTCCCAGGCGGTCTCGAAGGCCGCTTGGCGCCACTTGGCATAGCGGCCGGAAACGCCACCATGGCCCGCTTCCATGTCGATGTGCAGTAGCACCCGATCCCGGGGATTATCGTCACCGTCACCCGACTTGTCGGCTCCCACTTCACGCAACTTGGCGACCCATTTCGCTGGCTCCACGTACAACACACGGGTGTCATTGAGGCTGGTCACAGCCAAAATCGGTGGGTAGGTCAGATCGGCGGAAACATTTTCGTAGGGCGCGTAGCCGGCCATGTAGTCATAGACTTCCGGGTCGTGGAACGGGTCTCCCCATTCATCCCATTCCGTCACGGTCAGCGGCAGTTCTGGCATGAGCATGCTCGTCAACGGATCCACGAAGGGAACAACAGCCTCAATGCCCGCAAAGCGATCCCCCGCCATGTTCGCCACTGCACCCATTAGCATGCCGCCGGCGGAGCCGCCCTCGGCCACCATCTGCTCACGGGTGGTCATTCCCTCGCGTAGCAAGTGGTCTGCGACGGCCACAAAGTCCGTAAACGTGTTTCGCTTTTCCAGCCCCTTGCCGTGGTCGTACCACAAACGCCCCATTTCGCCGCCGCCACGGACGTGCGCAATGGCGTATACCACGCCACGGTCCAGCATGGACAGACGGAACAGAGAGAACCCAGGGTCAATGCAGTTTTCGTAGGAGCCGTAACCGTACAGCAGCACCGGGTTCGGCTGGTTCACATCCACGTCCGTGCGGTGAATCAGGGAGACGGGAATGCGCGCACCGTCCTCTGCGGTCGCCCACAGCCGCTGGGAGGTGTACTGCGTGGGGTCGAACTCCCGGCCATCGGGGTCAGCCAACACCTGCTGCTCCTTGCGCAGGATCCTCTCCCCCGTTGCCAAGTCAATGTCGTAGACCCGGGGTGGCGTGGTGAAGGCAGTGTAGGCCACACGCAAAACCGGGCTGTCCCATTCACTATTTCCGACAGTGCCGACCCCACAGAGTTCCCCGGGGAATTCGATCCGCTCGAACTCGCCAAAGGCCGGGGTGGAAGATTCGCCGGTCGAGGTGTCGGCGTCACCAAGTTTCATGATGTAGCTGGTCTCCAGCGCATTTTCCCGAGCTTCGAGGACGATGTGGTCGCTGAAGACATCTACGCCCTCCAGTCGCGCATCGTCACGGTGCGGCACAAGTGCTTGCACATCGTCCCAGGAGGCGATCTGGCCAGTTGGGTGGTACCCGAGTTCGCTGTTCGCACCTGTCTTGTTGTGCAGCACCAGCCACAGATCCTCACCACCCACGACTGCATGGTCCACCGCATACTCCACATCAGACTCGCGCGGGATAATGCAGGTCAGCTCGGCATTCGGATCTTCCAGATCGAGGTACCACACGTCACTGGTCACCTTCGACCCCGTATGGACCAGCAGGTAACGCTCAGAGCGCGTGGTTGCCACGCCGGTCCAAAATCTTTCGTCGTCTTCGCGGTACACCAGCTCGTCTTTATCGACGCCCTCACCGACTGTATGGCGCCAGATCTCGCGTGGTCGCCACGCTTCATCGACACGCTGGTAGTACACGGTATCCCTACCGACCCAGGTGGCGCCGTAGAAGACGTCCTCGATCTCGTCTTCTAGGTCCTCCCCCGTCGTGAGGTCGCGGATGCGCAGGGTAAAGCGTTCGGAACCAGTCTCGTCTACCGAGTAAGCCAGGCGCGTGCCGTCTTTGGTGACGCTAGCTGCGCCCAGGCTGAAGAACTCCTTGCCCTCGGCTAGAGCATTGCAGTCCAGGAAGGTTTCCTCGCCCGGCGCGGGAGTGCCGGGTTCGATGGTCGGTGGGGTCCAGTCGTCCTTGTCCGCGATGGGAACCCGGCACATGGTGCCGTAGCTCTTGCCCTCTTCGGTGCGGGAGAAGTACCACCAGCCCTCGGAACGGATCGGCAAAGACATGTCCGTCTCCTGCACACGGGCCTTAACCTCATCGAAGAGTCGCTCCTGTAGGGGCTTGAGGTGGGCTGTCTGCTGGACGGTCCAGGCGTTTTCCGCCTCCAGGTGCTGGCGCACCTCTGGGTTGTCTTTTTCGCGCAGCCATTCGTAGTTATCCACGAACTCGCGGCCATGGAAGGTGCGGTTGTGCGGCACTTTCTTCGCAGTTGGCGGGGCGGTAATTGGATTGCTGTTTGTTTGGGGCGCGTCGTTAATAGGCATACGCGCCATGCTACTCAGTGACGAAGCCTTCCTCCTTCAACCAGTCGTAGGCCACGTCCACAGGTTCCCTCCCGTCCACGTCTACTTCTGCGTTCAGGTCGATTAGCGTCTCGTTCGTCAATTTCTTCGATACCGGCTCCAGCAAATCCTTTATCTGTGGGTAGGCATCAAGCAAATCCTGCCGAACCACGCCAGAAAGGTTGTACTTGGGGAAAAACTGCCGATCGTCCTCCATCACCTGTAGATCCAGTGCCTTGATACGCCCGTCGGTGGTGAATACCTCACCGAAGTTGCATAGCCCATCAGCGGTTGCCTGGTAGATCGCACCGGTATCCAGTGTTGACACCTTGCCGTTCGACGTATTCGGAATGTTGTAGTGCTTAAGCATCGGCTGGAAGCCGTCATTACGGTTGGCGAATTCAGATTCCACGCAGAAGGTACGCTCGCTATCTGGCAACCTAGCTAGGTCGCTGAGCTTTGAAATCCCGAGTTTCTCTGCCTTCGCCCGCGGAATTGCGAAACCATAAGTGTTGTTCATCGGCGCCGGCGACAGCCATTCCACGCCATTTTCCCGGTCGGCCTTCAAGACAGCCTCGTACTGTTCTCGTTCATCGGCAATTGGATCGTCGTGGCCAAGGTAGGAGATCCACGCCGTTCCGGTGTACTCCCACTGGAAGTTGATGTCGCCCTTCAACATGGCCTCACGGGCACTGTTTGAGCCCGGAATGTTAGTGAGGTCTTCGACGTCCGCACCAGCGGATTTAAAAAGGATGACGGCCAGTTTCCCCAAAATGATCTGTTCGGTGAAGTTCTTTGACCCAACGGCCAACTTCGCGTCCTTTAAATCGACGCCCTCAATGGAACCAGACAACGTAGCAGAAGGGCTATATCCCCCGGCTGTCCCCAGGCCACAAGCTGTGGCCCCGAAGGCCAACAGCGCTGCACATAAAGCACTGACAATAGCTTTGAGAGATTTCAGCGTTTGCATTTCTATTCCAGCCCCTTTGGCTTGAGATAAACCTCTGCTAGGCGTCCCAGCCACTCCACTACCAGTGCCAACAATGCAATGAGAAGTGCGCCGGACACAAGAATGCGGAAGCGATACAGGGTAATGCCCGTCTGAATCAGCGCGCCCAACCCGCCAGCATCAATGAACGTGGCGAAGGACGCTGTACCTGCAAGCAACACCAGTGCAGTTCGCACACCTGTCATGATGATCGGCAACGCCAAAGGCAGCTCAACCTGTCGCAAGACTTGCCAATTGGTCATTCCCATTCCGCGGGCGGATTCGATCAGAGTGGGGTCGACCCCGCGCAGTCCTGCAACCGTGTTAGCCAACACGGGTAGGAAAGCATACAGAGATAGCGAAAGGACTGCGACGGGGATACCGAAAGCGATCCACATAGCCAACAGCACAATCACACCGATGACTGGGGCGGACTGCCCCGCGTTGGCAATTCCAGTGACGATCGGTGCGAAAAATTGCAGTTTCGGACGGGTGAAAAGAATTCCCGCGGGGATGGCCAGCACCAGAACGATCACCGCGCAGATGGCGACGAGCAGGAGATGCTGACGAGTTAGCTCCAGCACAGTTCCCCATGCCAGCTGCCGCTCTTCCACGTCACCCAAGTCAGCGGTATTTCGCCAAATTGCCCAACCGATCAATCCGGCAGCGACGATGATAGGCAGGCCGATTAGCAGAATCTTGTCCTCTGCGGAGATAACGCGCTTTACTGTGTTTTTCTGTGGGGTACTCATGCGTCCTCCCCCACCCCACGCGTTTCCTCACGGGTCGCTCGGACATAGTCCGTCACATCGTCGTAGCGAATCACACCCACGTATCGGCCACGCTCTGTAACCATTGCCCCACCATGGCTGGACATCAGCATGGTATCCAATGCGTTGTTCAAGGTGGAGCGGCGATCAATAACAGTCTCTAATTCGTGGGTAGCTGCCGGAACCTTGTCGTGGTGCTTCAGAGTCCGCAAAAACAGCCACTCCTGTGGTCGGTCCTGAGCATCCAGAATCACCACATGATCTTCCCCCTGCGCTTCGACCTTCGCGACAACCTCACTGACGTCCTCACCGACGTGGCATGTAGGGGCATCACTAAGCCCCACATCGTCAACACGCAACAGCGATAGCTGCTTCAACTTCGAACCAGAACCGACGAAGTCCGCGACGTAATCATCAGCTGGGTTCGACAGGATTGCTTCCGGAGTGTCGAACTGGGCAATTTCAGCTTGTTCTCGGAAGATGACAATTCGATCGCCCAGTTTGATGGCCTCGTCGATGTCGTGGGTAACGCAGACAATGGTCTTCCGCAGCTCATATTGAATGCTCAAAAGTTCGTCCTGCAAGCGCTGGCGGGTGATGGGATCCACTGCACCGAACGGCTCATCCATAAGGAGCACCGGCGGGTCAGCGGCCAGACCTCTCGCAACGCCCACACGCTGCTGCTGGCCGCCCGAAAGCTCACGCGGATAACGGTCGCGGTATAAGTTCGGATCAAGTCCGACCATCTCCAATAGCTTGTCACAGCGGGCAGCTATGCGCTTTTTGTCCCATTTGAGCAGCTTGGGGACGATCGCGACGTTCTGGGCCACGGTAAGGTGAGGCAGCAGGCTACCTCCCTGAATGACATAGCCGATAGAGCGGCGAAGCTCCGAGACGTTAGTGTCCACTACGTTCTTGCCATCAATGAGGATCTGCCCGCTGGAAGGCTCGATGAGGCGGTTGATCATCTTCAGAGAAGTGGTCTTGCCGCAGCCGGAGGGGCCAACAAACATGACGGCTTCACCCGCGTTAATTTTCAGATCTAGGTTCTTTACCGCCGGAGCCTTCTGCCCGGGATAACGCTTGACGATGTCCTTGAACTCAATAGTCACACCGGTGGCCGCGTTGTTGCTATGTGCCATAGAGTTTTGGGCTGGATTTAGATTGGACATTAGCGAATTCCCTTCGAGGTCGTGATCCGGCCGAGCAGAATTAGAGCCGCATCGACAATCAGGGCAACGATGACCACACCCACCGTGCCGACGATCGCGTAGTACATGGCATTTTGACCACCCGCTTGGGCAAGGCCGCGGAAAATGTAGCTTCCGAAGCCGGGTCCCAGAACATAGGCGGCGATGGCGGCCACACCCATGGACATCTGAGTAGATACTCGAATGCCCGTCATAATTACGGGCCAAGCCAGGGGAAACTCCACTTTGAAGAAAGTCTCCAAAGCGCCCATTCCCTGCCCGCGCGCAGATTCAACTAACACCGGATCTACCGCTTGAAGGCCCACGACTGCGTTACGCAAAATCGGCAGCGCTGCGTAAAACACAACGGCCAGTACCGCGGGCATGGTGCCAATGCCCATCAGAGGGATCAAAAGACCCAGCAGAGCAAAAGAAGGAAGCGTTAGGCCAATAGCCGAAAATGCGTTGGCAAATGGTGCGAGTTTTGAATAGCGCGTGACCAGTACGGCGACAGCTAAGGCAATGATGGTTGCGATAGCTACTGACTGAATCACCAAACTGGCATGTTGATAAGCCTTGAACAGAATATCCGTCCAGCGACTAGAGATGAATTCAACCATAGAAGTCTCTCGATGAGGGCGCCACTGTCCAGCCCTCTACGCCACGGGCTTGCGACTTTGCACGGCGACGCAGCAGAAACGAAAAATGCCCCTTTGCCGCCGGAGGGCTAAGGCGCCTGTGTCTGTCACCCTAGTCCAGAACAGCCCCGTATGCAGGGCAAACGGGTTTAGAACAGGCTCAGATGACCACTAGACAGAAGAAAGCCCCCCACGTTCGTGGGGGGCTAGACCTAAAGGCAAGGCCAAACTCGAACGAGTCTATAGATGACTAGACGCACTGGCCGATCCAGTCGGAGAAGCGCTTGCCTGAGAGCTTCTCGTAGGCCTCGATGTAGCGGGAACGGGTCGCCTCCACAACAGAACCCGGCAGCAGCGGCGGGGGTGTGCCCTCCGACTTATCCCAGCCGGACTTCGGACCAGTCAGCCAATTGCGCACGTACTGCTTGTCGAAGCTGGGCTGTACCTTGCCCTCTTCGTAGCCTTCGGCGGGCCAGTAGCGGGAAGAATCCGGGGTGAGAACCTCGTCGGCCAACACAAGGGTGCCGTCGGCATCCAGGCCGAACTCGAACTTGGTGTCCGCCAGGATCAGGCCGTGTTCCTCGGCGATAGCTGCGGCCTTCTTGTAGATAGACAGGGTGGCGTCGCGCAGTTCGTTGGCGCGCTCCTCCCCCAACTCCTCAACAACGACGTCGAAGCTCACGTTCTCGTCGTGCTCGCCCAGCTCTGCCTTCGTCGCCGGGGTAAAGATCGGCTCCGGCAGGCGCGATGCCTCAACCAGCCCCTCGGGTAGTTCCACACCACACACACTGCCGGTTTCCTGGTATTCCTTCAGGCCGGAACCAGTCAGGTAGCCACGCGCCACGCACTCGAAGGGGATCATATCCAGCTTCTTGCAAAGCATGGCCCGGCCAAGAACGTACTCGGGGATCCGCTCGTCATCCAAAGCACCGGCCAGGTGGTTGGGGAAATCGAGCTCATCGAAGAAGAAGGCGCTCACGGCAGTGAGCACTCGTCCCTTGTCGGGGATTTCCGTTTCAAGGACGTAGTCATAAGCACTGATCCGGTCGCTGACAACCATCAACAGGTTATCCTCATCGACCTCGTAGATCTCTCGCACTTTACCTGCGGAATGATGCTCGTACTCGCACAGTTCTGGACGCATGAGTAGACAGTGTAGCCCTGTACTAGGCTTTTGACTATTTATGCCCAGAACCTTGCGGGCGATCAGCGTTTCCGCTGCTAGTGAATGCTTAGGATTCGCTAGAGAATCTCCCCCGGCGCATATGCCGCAGCCTCCGGGTGGCGCCCAGTGACATCCCCAATGCGTGCCAAGACTCGGGAAACCTGCGACTCTGCCGCGCCGATGAAGGCGTGGCGGTCAGCCAACGCGTCCTCAAGCTGCGGCTCATCCAGTGGGAAGCGGTCGTCGCTGGCAAGACGCTGAACCAGGTCTTGGTCACCACCGTTTTCGCGCATATTCAGCGCTACAGCCACGGCGTGCTCCTTAATTAGCTCGTGGGCCGTCTCGCGGCCTACTCCGGCGCGCACCGCGGCCATCAGGATGCGTGTAGTAGCCAGGAACGGCAAGCAGCGCTCCAGTTCGCGGTCGATCATCGCCGGGAAAACCCCGAACTCATCCAGGACGGTCAGGAAGGTCTCACACATGCCGTCGAAGGTGAAGAAGGCGTCGGGAAGAGCAACACGGCGAACCACAGAGCAGAACACGTCGCCTTCATTCCACTGTGCACCGGCCAGATCCGCTGCCATGGTCAGGTAGCCGCGCAGCAGAATCTGCATGCCGCCTACGCGCTCGCAGGAGCGGGCGTTCATCTTGTGCGGCATCGCGGAAGAGCCAACCTGGCCTTCCTTGAAGCCTTCCGTGACGGTTTCGTTCCCCGCCATAAGGCGGATCGTCATTGACAGGGAGGACAGCGCGGCGCCAACCTGCACCAGGGCGCTTAGTGCGTCCATATCCAGGCTGCGTGGATAAACCTGTCCGACGGAGTCAAAGACCCGAGAGAAGCCCAGGTTTTCGGCGATGGTGCTCTCCAGCGCCGCCAACTTGGATTCGTCCCCGCCGACCAGATCCAGCATGTCCTGGCTGGTACCCATTGGCCCCTTGATGCCACGCAGCGGGTAGCGGTCCAGCAGATCCTCGATGCGCTCCAGCCCCACCAGTAGCTCATCCGCGGCGGAAGCAAAGCGCTTGCCCAAGGTAGTTGCCTGGGCGGCAACGTTGTGAGAACGGCCTGCCATCACCAGAGACTGGTTCTCGGCTGCCCGTCGGCCAATGCGCGCCAGCACGGCAACAGCCTTGTCGCGGGCGAGCTGTAGGGAGCTAAAGATCTGTAGCTGCTCCACGTTCTCCGTCAGGTCGCGGGAGGTCATGCCCTTGTGAATGTGCTCCTGGCCGGCCAGCGCATTGAACTCTTCAATACGCGCCTTCACATCGTGGCGGGTAACCTTCTCACGATCGGCGATGGAATCCAGGTTGACCTGGTCGATCACCTTTTCGTAGGCCGCGATAGCTTCGGCTGGAACATCCACTCCGAGGGATGCTTGGGCCTTCATGACTGAGATCCAGAGCTTACGCTCCATGATGATCTTGTCCTCCGGCGACCAAATGGCGGTCATCTCCGGAGAGGCGTAGCGATTGGCAAGGACGTTGGAAATCTTTTTCTTAGCAGGCACGCCCCCGAGTTTATGCGCACTGCATAATTTTCGGAATCCGCGCCCGCCCGGCTCTGCCTCGGCTCCGCCGGCTAACTATCCGCGAACTTGTCCAAATCCTTTACCCGCCCCGCGGCGATCAAAATATCGCCAGAGCGGATCACATAGCCTGCCGGCGGGGTGGAAAAGTTTTCGTCTGCGCAACGTACTGCGACGATCGCAATTCCCTCTGGGGTTTCCTCGATCTTGCGCCCGTGCATACACAACGGTGGCGCGAGCTTCGCCATGGCGAAGTCACTGTCGAATTCGATGTATTCCTGGATATGCCCTGCAATGAGGTGAGCCACGCGCCGTCCGGTGTCCCGCTCCGGGCGCACGACGTGGTGCACACCGATCTGTGTCAGGATCTTTGCGTGCGCCTGATTGTCGGCCTTAGCCCAGACGTTCGGTACGCCCAGATCCATCACGGCTGATGCTGTAAGTAGTGACGCCCCCATCTCCGAGCCGATACCGATCACAACTCGTTCTGCGTCTTGCACACCGAGCTGTCGCAGCGCGTCCTGGTCAGTTGTTTCTGCGATCACAGCGTGAGTCAGCAGCGGAGCAGCTTTCGCCACGACCGCTTCGTCAACGTCGATACCCAGGACTTCCACACCAGATTGGACTAGCTCTTCCCCCAAAGCCATACCAAAACGACCGAGGCCGATGATGATAACTGGAGGATTACTTGGGCGGGAAAGGAACTTAGCCAATGAACGGCCTTTCTACTGGGAAGGAATAGAGGCGTTGATTAGTACGAGCAGCCAGCGCCGCGACCACAGTGATGGGTCCGATACGGCCAACGTACATCAGAACGACGAGCCATATGCGGGCGAAATCGGGCAGGTCGGGGGTAATTCCGGTAGTCAGCCCCACGGTAGCGAACGCCGAAATGACTTCGAAGGTGATTTGGTGCGAGTGGTACTGCGGCAGCAGCAATTGCAGTCCCATGATGGATCCCGCGACGATCAGGAAGGCCATCATGAACACAGCCATGGCTTGGCGGACAATGCGTCCTGGAATACGCCTGCCGGCTACCAGCAACTGTTCGTCGCCGCGCACCTCCGCGATTAGCACTGCAACCAGCACCGCGGCGGTCGTCACCTTCACGCCACCTGCGGTACCGCCGGAACCACCGCCGATGAACATGAGGAAATCGGTCAGCATCAACGAGGAAGGACGCAAGCTCGAAAGATCCACCGAGTTGAAACCGGCAGTGCGGGAAGACACGGAGTGGAAAAACGCTGCCTGCACAGCCGACCACGGCGACAGCTCGCGGAGGCTATTCGTCCACTCCATCACTGCAAATCCAACTGTTCCAATTACCAGCAGAATAGCCGTGCCAATCAGGGTAAAGATCAAGGTCAGAGAGCGTGGGCGCTTCACCTTTGAGCGCCAACGTGCCCTGATTTCTAGGAGCACCGGGAAGCCCAAGCCACCGATGATAATGCCTGCAGCAATGGGCAGAATAATGCCCGCGTCATTGACATAGGGCACGAGGTTATTGGATCGCAGACCGAAGCCAGCGTTGTTGAACGCGGAGATCGCATGGAAAACGCCCTCCCACACTGCAGGCAGAAAGTCATAGCCGTACTGAGTGGCGAAACGAAGGGTGAGGATGATTGCGATGACCAGCTCAATTGCCAGGGAGAAGCCGACGGTGCCGAGGATGACGGTGCGAATCTCGCCAAGATCCCTTCCGCGTTGTTCCGCCGCAGCGCGTAGCCGCCCTTTGACGCCCATCCGCCCAGCGAGCACATAACTCACCACCGTGGCCAGTGTCATGATGCCGAGGCCACCCACCTGAATCAGCGACATGATTACCACTTGTCCGAAATGGGACCAGTAGGTGGCGGTATCCACAACCGTGAGACCCGTAAGGCAGGTGGCTGAGGTTGCGGTAAATAGAGCGGTGGTGAATTCCGGGCTTTCCGGTCCGCTGCGTGCGATGGGCAGAAGAAGCAGCAGGGTGCCGGCAAAGATCAATAGCAGGAAGCTGACCGAGACCAGCTGTGCGGGGCTAAAACCTCGCCGACGATTATCGCCAGGGTGTGTAATCACAAGTCGCTACTTTAAACCTATTGCGCTAAGTGCGAAACCCTAACGGAATCTTTACACGAGAGTTTTCTCTCACACTTCCGACGCAGTGAAAACGTAAGAGAATCACTCGTGCTTAGACGGAAATGCGACCCTCAACTGCCGGAAGGGCGATATCCGTGCGGTAGTGCGAGCCTTCCAATTGGATTCCCTTAAGCGTGTCATATGCGTGCTCACGCGCTTCTGCGAGCGTGGCGCCGGTGGCGATGACGTTCAGCACGCGGCCGCCTGCACTGACCAACTGACCGTCCTTTTCCGCTACGCCTGCGGCCAATACTCCGCGGGATTCGCTGCCTGGCTCTGCACCAGTGATCGGCTGGCCTGTGACGGGGCTGGCCGGATAGTTCTCTGCGGCCAGTACCACGGTCAGGGCGTAGCCTTCCTCCCACTCCAACGGTGGCAGTTGATCCAAGGTGCCCGTAGCCACTGCGTTCAGCACCTCGCCCAGCGGGGTCTTCAACAGGCGCAGCACCGCCTGGGTCTCCGGGTCACCAAAACGGCAGTTGAATTCCACCACAGCGGGTCCTTCACTACCCCAGGCCAGACCTGCGTACAGCAGGCCGTTGAAGGGCACGCCCTCAGCAACCATTTGTTTAGCAACGGGTTCGACTACCTCTGTCACAATGCGTTGCACACCGTCCTCGGGCAGCCATGGCAGCGGGGTGTATGCGCCCATGCCGCCGGTATTCGGCCCTTCGTCGTTATCTCCCACGCGCTTGTGGTCCTGGGCTGGCAGCAACGGAACGACTGTCTCACCATCGACGAGGCAGAACAAGGAAACCTCGGGGCCGTCCAAAAAGCTTTCCAACAGCACGGGGTTGCCACCAGCATGTACGGCCTGGATGTGCTCCAAGGCCTCCGCCCGGTCGCCCGTGACTACGACGCCCTTACCGCCAGCCAGTCCATCGTCCTTGACGACATAAGTGGGGCCGAATTTGTCGAGGGTGGCGTCAATAAAAGAATCGCTAGACCCAACGGGGACGGCGGCGGCCTCAGCCGTACGGACCTGCGCCTTGGCCATGATGTCTTTCGCGAAAGCCTTCGAGCCCTCGATCTTTGCCGCAGCAGCCGACGGGCCGAACGCTGCGAATCCCGCGGCGCGTAGCTCATCGGCTACACCGGCTACTAGGGGAATCTCAGGGCCGATCACCACAAGGTCTGCCTCGATCTCCCGAGCCAGCTCTACCGGATCGCCCTCTGCATGCACAGTGGCTACTGCTGTCATGCCGGCGTTACCCGGGCTCACGTGTACCTGCTCGACGGATGGATCCTGGGACAGGGAATAAGCCAGCGCGTGCTCGCGGGCACCGCTGCCGATTACAAGAATGCGCATGGTTCCCCAGTCTAGCGAAGCTGACCCCCACCACCAGAAAGGTTTAACGCGCTAACATCGGCAGCATGGCTACGGTATTCACGAAAATCCTGAACGGTGAGATCCCCGGTCGCATCGTATACCGCGACGAAACAGCAGCAGCGTTTTTGACCATCGAGCCCGCGGCCTACGGCCACACGCTGGTCGTACCGGTTAAGGAGGTCGACCGATGGACCGATTTGGACGCGGCTACCTGGGCGCACTGTAACGAAGTTGCCCAGCTGGTGGGCAAGGCCGTGGTGGATGGTTTTGACGCCCCGCGGGCCGGATACCTCATTGCCGGTTTCGAGGTGCCACATGCCCATATCCACATTTTCCCGGCCTCTGACATGTCCGGCTATAGCCTGCAAAATGTGATGCGGATGGATGAGACTGATCCGGAAAAGATGGATGAGTCCGCCGACAAGATCCGCAAGGGGCTGCTTGCCCAGGGAGTAGACGAGGCGAAGGTTCCTTCCGCTTAGACCCAATCCAGCTCTAGCTATACATCAGCTACACGCCCCAGCACCCTCGACGATTTATCGCGGTGGATAACCAGTGGAAAACGACAACAAAGCCGACGACGCTCACGACATCGCACCCCCGAAGGTTGGCCCGGAATTTGGCTCGGAAGTTGACCCGGAACTCGACCTTGAGGAATTAACCGAGGTCGATCCCCCAGCGGGCGCAGCCGTGGAAGCCGAAATGAAAGAAGCTGCGGATGGTGGTTCCGCCGCCAGCCTCGGCAGTTTCGACAGTTACGACGGTTACAACAACGGTGACGGTGACGCCGACTACGATCCTGTCAACGCCGGCGATGTCATTGGTGAGGGGCCGGACAATCGCAGCTGGTTGAGCCGTCTCGGCAGCGGGATGGCCAGTGGTATCTCCAGTACCGGCCGCTTCCTCTGGGATATTCCCGGACGGATGAGCCGCCCACAACTACCGCAGCTACGCGGCGCCATCCCCGATCCGCCGCTTGGCGCCCGCCAGGTCTCCCCCGGCTATGCCGACGACCTCTGGCAAGCACGCCCCACCATTGATCGCCCTTATCCAGTGATCCTTATCCACGGAACCATCAGTTCGAAGAATGTCTGGCAGAACTTGGTTCTGCGCCTACGTGAGGACGACTTCGTGGTGTTCAGCCCGGACTACGGTGTGCATGGCACCCAGGACATTCCCACTTCCGCCCAGGACATCGGCGCCTATATTGAACAGGTTCTGGCCGCCACGGGGGCGGAGGCTGTGGACATTGTGGGGCATTCCCAAGGCGGATTGCTGGCACGCTATTGGATCAATGAGCTCGGTGGTGAGGACTATGTCCACCACCTCATCACTCTCGGCGCCCCACACCAGGGCACCACACTCATGGGCATGCTCGGCAATATGTTCACAACCGACATGAGCCAGCGCGTGGCAGCCGCCACTATTCGGCGGATTTTCGGCGCGGCGGGTATGCAACAGGTCATTGGTTCGCCATTGATGGAGACGCTTGCCGCGTCCCCTGAGACCCGCAATCACATTCGATACACCTGCTACGCCACGCGGAACGACGCGACCGTCGTCCCCCACGAAAACGCTTTCCTGGGTGACCGCCAGCCCACGATCCCCAGCGACCATGAAGATTTTCACCTCGAAGACGGCCATTCGAACGATACAGGCGAGGCCATCATCACGAATTACTTCTTACAGGACCTCGGTGTATCCAAATGTAAGCATGAGGAACTACCAACTAATCCGGATGTGCAGGACATCGTCCACCTGGCATTACTCGACGGCCTAGAAGAACACGATACGGAGGCTTAGCCTCCGTACTCTCCCCGAACGCTATTCCGCCTCGGGAGCCTCCGGCAGTTCGATGCGGAACCGTGTGCCCTCGCCTACTGTGCTATCCACGGAGACTGTTCCACCATGTGCAGCCACCAGCCCCTTAACGATCGACAGCCCCAGGCCCGAACCACCTGAAGCACGGGAGCGTGACACGTCCGGTCGGTAGAACCGTTCAAATAGGTGCGGCAGGTCCTCCTCCGGGATGCCTTGCCCGTTATCCTCCACGTCTACGATCACACGGCCATCGCGTTGATCCAGACGCAGAGTCACTTCCGCATCCTCTCCGGCATGCCGCAGAGCATTGGTAACCAAATTGCCGAATACCTGGTGCAACCGGTTCACGTCACCAATAACCAGAGGTACTTCTCCCGTTTCATTGACCACATGTACCGTGCGGTTCGAAAAACCTGCACGCGCTGACTCTGCCGTTTCCAGTACCAGTTCCAGCATGTCCACCCGCGCTTTGTCCAATGGGCGCCCCTCGTCCATGCGGACCAGTGCCAGGAGATCCTCGACCAGTAGACTCATGCGGCCAGCCTCTTCGGAAATGCGGTCGATGACCATGGGGGCGTCATCAGTAGCACCGGATTGGTACAGCTCCGCGTAGCCTCGCACCGACGTCAGCGGGGTGCGCAGTTCATGCGAGGCGTCGCCGATGAAACGGCGCATCGATGCCTCAGATTTGCGCGCCTGCTTCTCCGAAGCGCCGATGGCCACGAATGCCGCTTGAATCTGTGCGAGCATTTTATTGAGAGCCTGCGCAAGCCGTCCGACCTCCGTGTTAGGTCGCCAGTTCGGGACGCGCTGCCCGAGGTCGCCGTTCGAAATTTTTGACGCCGTCAGTTCCACCTCGTTCAACGGACGTAACGCGCGACGAACCAGATACATCGACGCCAGAATGACGAATGCGATCACCGTCAAGCCGATAAGTACCTGAAGTAGGACGAGGCGGGAAATAATGTGCTCTTCTTCCTCCAGCGGCAATGCAACGATAGTGATCGTCCCATCATCGTTTCGGAAGCTAGTGGCCCGCCAACTGATACGAGAACCGGAATCCTCGCGGGAACCGACGGTGACAGGCATGGTCGGTTTGCCCAGCCCGCGAATTTCGGGGCGAGCTGTCACGGGAGAGTTGAAGTATTCGTAGGAAATATTGTCGTCAACTACCAAGACATAAAAGTCGCTCGGCGGTCGGGTTACTCCGGTGACGGGGTTCGGAAGCTGCTGGTTAAGCACGCCGAAGCCTTCGAGGCCGAGGGAGTGTCCGCTTGAGGAACCAGCGATCCCGTCGGATTCTAGTTCATTCTGAGTACCGCTGTTGTTTTGTTCGCTCTGCGTACCGCTGTTTCCGTCGACCAGGCCCGATCTGTGAGCCCAACCATTCGTGGCCTGATCCAGCTGCTCGTCGACTCTTTGGATCAGGAAGCGCTGCAGGGTGGTGGTCACAGATACGCCAGAAACCGTTAAGCCCATCGCAACCAAGACGGCGATGACCACGACCAATGAGATTCGTAGCGGGTAATGGGAAAGGAAATGCCCCGGATGCCCCGAACGCACCGGGACGGCTGATGCAGGGGAAGCGGGGTTGACTGCAGAATTTGCAGAGGAATTTGCAGGTGACGACATAGAAATGCGCAGAATCTAAAAACTAAGACCGCGGCTTGCGAAGCACATACCCCACGCCACGCACTGTCTGGATCAGGTGGGGCTCTTCCTTATCAATTTTGCGACGCAGGTAGGAGACATAGGATTCGACAACATTGCCGTCCCCACCGAAGTCGTAATTCCACACGTGATCCAGGATCTTGGACTTGCTCAGCACAACCTCGGCGTTGATCATCAGGTAGCGCAAGAGTTTGAATTCAGTCGGGGAAAGATCGACGACCTCACCAGCTTTGGTGACCTCATGCATGTCGTCATTGAGGGTGATGTCCTCGTAGGTAATGAGACTGGATTCCCGCTCATCGTCCGGAGAGACTCGGCGCAGGATCACCCGCAGCCGGGTAATCACTTCTTCGAGGCTAAAAGGCTTGGTCACATAATCATCTGCACCGATTGTGAGGCCGTGGATACGATCTTCCACTCCATCCTTGGCTGTAAGGAAGAGCACCGGAGCTTCGTGACCGGCGTCGCGGAGCTTGTTTAGCAGAGTAAATCCATCCATGCTGGGCATCATCACGTCCAGGATGAATGCATCCGGCTTGTAAGTATTCGCCAGTGCCAGTGCGTCCTGGCCGTTGTCGGCCGTTTCAACGTCGAAACCTTGAAACTTCAGGCTCACTTTGAGGAGATCAGAAATATTGGCCTCGTCATCGACAACGAGTACCTTCACCGGCTGATTGTTTGGCATGGTCATGCACCTCATTGTGCTGCAGAGAATTAGCGTCTGTCTGCATGATAGCTGGATGTCAGCTGTGAACAATGTAGAGGTTTAGCTACCTCTTGCAGTCCATAATTCCTAAAGAAATCCTCATTCAGTACGCCTTTTAAGAGTTAGACCCATTAAGCTGTGCCTATGACGAAATCTACCTCTCACTCTCTCCGCCGCCGCATCGCTGCTGTCGGTGCTGCAACCATGATGGCAGCAACCCTGGGCACCGGCGCTGCGTCCGCTGCTCCCCTCGGTTCCTCCCAGCAAGACATCAACAACATCGTTCTAGGTGCACGCGACAACGTCCACAACGGAACCCGTGGACTGCCGGCACCTGTCCGTGGCCAGATCAATCGCGCAGCTGACGACGCTGCAAACTTCCTCGCCCCTGGCGCCCTGGCTGCTCGCGAGCGCGCCAACAAGCCAGCGCCACGTCCGGCTCCTGCCCCGAAGCACCGCCCCGCCCCGGCTCCGCGCAAGAGCCCGTGCCCGGCTAACGCCCGTGGCTGCGTAAGCCTGCGCGATCAAACTGCATGGCTGCAGCGTGGCGGCAAGACCAGCTACGGCCCGGTGAAGGTTTCCACCGGCAAGCGTGGCTACGAGACCCCGAAGGGCTGGCACGTTATCACCCGAAAGGTGAAGAACGAGGTTTCCCGCACCTACGGCAACGCCCCGATGCCATACTCCGTGTACTTCACTAACAACGGCCACGCCTTCCACCAGGGCTCCCCGAACGTGATGTCTCACGGCTGCATCCACCTGGCCGCCCCTCACGCTCAGAACTTCTTCAACGCTCTGAACGTCGGCGACCGGATCTACATTTACTAAGATCCCCTGCCGGCTCCTGGCCGTCGCCGGCGCATACTCCCACCCCCAGCGCGAGCACCACGCTTCGCCCTGGGGGTTTGTTTCGCTACGCTGAGATATATGACTTCTCACGCTGATTCCCCCATTGAGTTCACGTTTCGTCGAGCGGTCGAAGCCGACCGTCCATTCATCCACAAAATGAACGAGGAAACGGATACCTGGGGTGACCCGGAGCGGGGATTTTCGGAGACGTTCGACGAGGACACTGTCTTTTATGTGGATGGCTGGACTGAGGGACAAGGTGGCGTCATCGTCGAAGAAAACGGCGAGGCCATCGGCGCTGCATGGTTGCTCGACTCTTCAAAAGAGCATCATGGTTACGGGTTTGTCTCCGAGGAATATCCAGAGGTAGCAATCGCCATGGCACCTGGCAACACAGGCAAGGGGTTGGGTACAAAGCTAATGCAAGCTGTACTTGACCAAGCAAAGGCAGACGGCAAGCCGGGAGTAAGCCTTTGCGTGGTGTTTGGCAACGACCGGGCGAAGCACGTGTACGAGAAGATCGGTTATGTCGACAAGGGCGTGGACGAGGCCGAGCACGCGCACGTCATGCTGTACACCTTCGACTAGAAAAGGTGCCGGGGTAGACTCCGAGCCCGGGTTGCACCGGTGCTACTAGGATTCGCTTGGTGGCACAGCAAGGCTGGCTAGGTATTCCTCCGGGGTTTCAAAGAGATCGTCCCATCCTTCTTCTAGGATGCTGTGCGGCTGCCAGACCATTCGAACAGAAATAGGCCCCGTAGTGAGCCCCTTTGCAGTGCTATCCCATACGGGATGCAAACCGTTGCACTTCAGCGAATCGATAATGACTTGCGCCGCCTCTGCCACCTGCTCCGTCATCGACCGAACGTAGAAATCGATGCTTACTTCCTGAAAATCAATCCCGTCTGCCATTTCGAAGGGGATTAGCGCTTCGCCGAGCTCATCGCCATCACTTTCGCTCGATCCCCAGTCATCAAAAACCAAGACTTCTACCCCTTTGGCTCGCATTTCCAAGATGGAACAGTACAGTCGGTCAAAATCGGTAGTCGCGCTAGCCCACGCTTCCATTTCAGCATTCAACTGCTGAGCTATATCAGCCAGGTATTCATTGGCGAAGTCATAAAGTGTCGTCTTTTCTTTCCCATGAACACCTTCTTCCCGGACTGGCAGTTGCTTTAATCGCTGCTCCCAATCGTCAGGGACGTACAGTTCTACTTGGGGAGTAACAAGATCGTTTGCAAGCTGGGCGAGACTTGATGTTCCAGATATAAGCTCATTGCGAAGCCAAAGGTTTAGCTTTTGAGCTTCCTCTACAGACAGTAAATCTGCGATTCTTTGTGGTGAGCGCTGATTGTTAGTCACAACAAAAGACTACCCCTGAATTTGGAGCCGGCGACGAGAATCGAACTCGCACTCTCAGCTTGGGAAGCTGATGTTCTACCACTAAACTACGCCGGCGTTTCTGGCAACGGAGTGGCGCTTCAGGCCACACCGGATCCAGATGAGCTGGAGACGAGACTTGAACTCGCAACCTACGGTTTACAAGACCGTTGCGCTACCGATTGCGCCACTCCAGCAACAATCCATCTTCGAAGTCCGCAAGAAACATCGCCCCTTGCAGATGATGGACTTTCCCAGCCTAGCAAGCGATCCGCGAGAACATTAAAACGGTCCCGGCATTTCACCGTTGAGCTGGGCAAATGTGCGCCTGTGAAAACTCTTTCGCCCCCATGTACGGTATGAGGGTGTCTAGTTTCATGTCGAGGGCGTTAAAGAAGAGCTCTGACCTGCTTTTTTCTGGCAACAGAGCGACCATCGATGCTATCCGCCTAGCTCCGCCACCGTCACCACTGGCGCCGGTGGATCTTTCCGACCCGGTAAAGACTCATGCGGTAATGGATCTCGCCGCCCGAATCGGCGATCAACTCCTCACCGCAGGCAGCAGCAACTCAGATGCGAAGGCGCAGATCCGAAGCATCATGAGCGCCTACGGCCTGAACAACACCCACGTCGACATCACGTTGAACACGATCTACATCTACTCGCGTTTCAACGAGAACACTCCCCCGACAAACATGTTTCGCGTTGTGCGGCAGCTGTCTACAGATTTCTCCCGTATCACAGAGGTCGATCGCCTAATCCGCTCGATCGTTGCGGGAGCCACCCCGTTGGAAATGGCACAGAAGATTCTCTTCGACATTGAGACTTCCCTGCTGCCGTATAGGAACCGTTATGCACTGGCCAGCTGGGGCGGGTTCGCGGCTGCCGTCGCGTTGCTGCTCGGCGGTGGTTGGGCCGTGGCCATCGTCGCAGGTATCACAACGATCTTCACGATGTTTGCGAATGCCTGGTTGGCTTCGAAGTCCTTGCCGTTGTTCTTCCAAAACGTGTTGGGTGGTTTCGCCGCCGTAATTCCCGCAGCCGTCACCTACTCGATTGCGGATCGAATCGATTTCTACTTGCCACCTTCATTGATCATCGGTTCCTCGATCGTTGCGCTACTCGCAGGTTTGACGCTGGTTCAGGCGCTACAGGACGGAATCACTGGTGCCCCGGTCACATCGGCCGCCCGCTTCTACGAAACGTTGCTTCAAACCGGCGGCATCATCACTGGCATTGCAGCTGGTATTCAGATGATGGCCATTATGGGCATTACCCTGCCGCCGCTGGACACGACGCATACATCGGGCGTGCTGGGGTCTGTGACAATTCAGATCATCTCCGGTGCTGTCGCCACGGGATTCTTCTGCAGTGCGTGCTTCTGTGAGCGCCGCGCCACGGTAGTCGCAAGTCTGACTGCGTTGATCGCTTCACTCGCCCTGTTCAGCGTGACGACTTTATTGGATTGGCCCGGTACCTTCGGCATTGCCCTGGCCGCGCTGGTTGTCGGCCTGGCCGGTGGTCTGCTCTCCCGTCGCTATATGATTCCTCCGCAGATCACCGCGGCCGCTGGCATCACGCCTTTCCTACCCGGTTTGGCTTTGTACCGTGGCATGAGTTCGGTGCTCAACGACCAATTCGTAGTCGGTATGTCTAACCTCGGTTTCGCGCTGACTACCGCCACTGCACTGGCTGCTGGCGTGGTGCTCGGCGAATGGATCGCCCGCCGTATTCGCCGCCCGCGGATCCTACATCGCTACCAGCAGTTCCGACGCCCCAACGTGGGTTCGCGCCGAGCGCCCCAGCAGAAGCCACGGATGGGCACAGATGGACGCGTCCGCCAGCCGCTGCACTGGCGCCGGCGCCGAAGGAGCACGTCAAAGAGTATGTGGCAGTTGGATAGTGAAATGCGGGCGTCAGAAGGCGAACTCGAGAAACAACAAGACCACCCGACAGGAACGAGCGAACAGTAAATCGCGTAAAATATTTAAAGTTGAGACTTAAGTTCCGTACGTCGACTGTGTAGAAATGGGGTCAGGCTCGTGCCTCCGAAGGTCACCGACAACCGTTCCGCTAACAATGAATCCCTGCATGCGGTGGAAGCAGAAACGGCTCAGGCTGCGCAGCGCATCGTCGCGACCTACTCCGAGGACTTCCTCGATGCAGCGACCTTGATGTGCATGCTGGGCGTGGAGCCGGAGGGGCTAATCCACCGCCGCGTGGTCGCTGAGCTGGAAGAAGCGGAGCAGGAGGCCAAGAAGTCCACCCGCAAGACCACCAAGAAGTCGGCGAAGAAGACTGCGAAGAAGTCGACGAAAAAGGCCGCGGCAAAGAAGTCAACGAAGAAGACCGCCAAGAAGGCGGCTAAGAAGTCCACCAAGAAAACGGCGAAGAAGGCAACCAAGGCCAGCGAGTAGGTCGCCGTTTGTTAACGCCTCTTGCTGATACGGAGTGACCGCCATGCAATCCGATTTTTTGGTTGTTGCTAATCGCCTTCCCGTCGATCGCAACGTCAACGACTCCACCGGTGAGGTCACATGGGTGCCCTCACCGGGCGGGCTGGTCACCGCTCTCAAGCCGGTTCTGGAATCCAACCGTGGGGCGTGGATCGGCTGGCCAGGAGCAACCGATGAGGTTCGCTTAGAGGACATGCCGTCGCCAGAGGAAGCTGGGATCCATATGATTCCCGTGAACCTCGACGCGGATGATTTTTCCCAGTTTTACGAGGGCTTTTCCAACGCCACCCTATGGCCCCTTTATCACGACCTGATCGTGCACCCCACCTACGATAAAGACTGGTGGGAGCGCTATCAGCAGGTGAATCAAAGATTTGCCCAGGCTGCGGCGGATAAGGCCGCAAAGAATGCAACGGTGTGGGTGCAGGACTACCAACTGCACCTAGTTCCTGGCCAGCTGCGCAAGATGCGCGACGATGTATGCATCGGCTTTTTCCTGCATATCCCCTTCCCCGCCCCAGAGTTGTTCCGCCAGCTGCCATGGCGCCGCCAGGTGCTAGAGGGCACCCTGGGCGCGGACGTGGTGGGGTTCCACACGCAGGATTCCGCCCGGAACTTTATGGTGGCGCTGCGGGCGATGAATTACTCAGTACAGATCGTGGATGATTCTGAGTCTGCTAATTTCCTGCGCGGGGCTCGCTTACCCGAAGAGGCACAGGTGGTGGGCAGTGTGACTCTGGACACAGGGCGTGTGGTGAAGGTGGGAGTTTTCCCGATTTCCATCGACACCGCCAAGGTAAATGCCCAAGCCAACCAGCCTGATGTGTTGGCACAAGCCAGTGATCTACGTGCCCGCCTGGGTAACCCGAAGGTGCTGATCGCGGGCGTGGATCGATTGGACTACACCAAAGGCATCCAGCACCGACTGGAGGCCATAGAGTTCCTACTGGATTCTGGGCGTTTGGCGCCGGAGGATATAGCGATGGTGCAGGTCGCTACCCCGTCTCGCGAGCGACTAGACGATTATCAGCGCACTCGCCAGCAGGTCGAGGCCATTGTCTCCCGCATCAATGGCAACCACGGCAGCCTGGGGCGTTCCCTGATCCACTACATGCACTCCGGTTTGCCCTTCGAACAGATCGTCGCGTTGTACTCCGCCGCGGATGTCATGCTCATTACTCCGCTAAAGGATGGCATGAATCTGGTGGCCAAGGAATACGTAGCCTGCCACTCGGATGGTTCGGGGGCGCTGGTGCTCTCGGAGTTCGCAGGCGCGGCCACGCAGTTGGTGCAGGCCTACCTGTGTAATCCGCATGACCTTGAGTCCATCGCAGACGCACTACGACGGGCCATCGAGGATGAGCCGAAGGATAAAATCCGCCGGATGCGCGAAATGTGGTCTCACCTACAGGAGCACGATGTCAACCGCTGGGCCGATGCATTCCTGCAGCAGCTGCGGGAGGTGGAGTGATGCGCAGGAGTCGCACCACCGCCCTCTTGGTTTTAGGGCTCAGCGCAACCGGACTGACCGGCCTTGCCGCCTGCTCCGATTCGGGGGCACCGCTGGGCAACTCCCAATGGCAGGTCTCGGCTATCTACGATACGGATGCGCGTGGGGGCCTGCTGCCGGATGCCCAGCAAGGCCGCAGCTTCCTGGTTTTCGGTGAGGATTCGCTGACCGGTGCGAGCGGCTGCGTGCACCTTTCCGGTCACGTGGAGTGGAAGGAAGGTGGCATGCGGATTAGCGAGTTCTCCTCTTCCCCCATCGACGGAGCCCAGTGTCTCCCCGGCGATGAGGATACGGCCGACCGTCTGAAGGCAGTCCTCAACGACCAGGATCTCACCTACACCCGCCCCTCCGAGAACTCCCTGAAACTCAAGCAGCCCGCCCCAGAGGACAAGCAGGATTGGGAGTCTATTCCTGCGGTCGAGTTCCTCAGCGGCCCGAAGGACGGCTAGTGCCATGGATGGATCGTTTCTACCTTTACTTTCTGACGCCGACATCTCCGAGCTCGCCGCCACCCCAGACCTACTGGTAGCGATGGATTTCGACGGCACCCTGGCTCACTTCTCGGACGAGCCCGAGGGAGTGCACGCTGTCCCCGGCGCGATGGAGGCACTAGTGGGGCTGGCACAGCTTCCGCATACCGAGGCAATGGTGATTTCTGGGCGCAATCTGGAGTTGCTGACGGCCGCAACGATGCTGCCAGTGGAAGGTCCGGTACACCTTGTGGGCAGCCATGGCGCGGAGCCTGCCGACGGCGGGGCTGCGCCTTTGAGCGCGGAGCAGGCGACTTGGCTGGGAGAGCTGCGCGACCACGCAGAAGCGATCGCGACCGAGCATGAGGGAGCCTGGGTTGAGGTCAAGCCTCTGGCAGTTGGATTGCATACCCGACTGGTGCCGGATAAGGAGCTGGCCGGGTGGCTCAACCAACGGCTGGCGGACTTCGCGGCCACCAGCGATCTTTCCCAGGTGACGTGGGGTAAAGACATTTTGGAAGTCGCGGTAGACAAGACCACCAAGGGCTCGTACATCGAGGGCTTCCGCGGCGCCTACGCGGCCCGGAATGGCCGCAACCTGCGGGTGCTTTTTGCCGGGGATGATACGACGGATGAGACTGTGCTTTCCACGTTGTACTACTCTCCCGCCACCGCTCAGCCCTCAGCACAGTCCGCCCCGCCTGCGGATGTGGGCATTCGCGTCGGCGGCGGTGAAACCTCCGCTACTCGCCGCCTGGACACCCCGGAGGACGTCCGGGATTTCCTCGAGGAACTATTGCGGCGGCGCCACGGACGTTCCGAGGATTAGCTCTGTTTCCAGCAGCACGGTCGGCGTTTCCACTCTGCGGCTGGCCTTGGCCGATGTGTTGTTCAGCCTCTTTTCGATGAGTCCGGCAAGCATATTTCCGCTCTCCAATCCCTTATCTTTACTGGGTTGGCGGACGGTGGTGATGTGGGCGTCAATAGCTTCAGGAATACCGTCAAACCCTGTCACGGAAAGCTGGCCGGGTACGTCGATGCGCTGCTTTTCTGCGTAGCGCAGCACTCCGAGGGCTTGTGAGTCCGTGGTGCACGCCACCGCAGTGAGCTCCGGGTTGGCTGCGAGCAGCTCCTCGGCAGCTTCGTAGGCAGTCTGAGGGTTGTTGATATGCCGCTCGACGATAGGTGGCTCGGAGATCCCCGCCCCGCGGAGCACGTCCAGAATGCCAAGCAGGCGAGAGCGCTGCACATGCATGTGCGCCCCCTCAATGCGTTCTGTGGGAACCGGCCCGTTGTTTGGCACGCGATCCAAACGGATACATAGCACGCCGATGCGGGTATGCCCGGCCTCCACAAGAGCGCGAATGGCGGGCTTGATGGCCTCGCGGTCGTCAATTCCCACGAAGGGGTCTCCCGCGCCGGCGGGCTGGTCACACACCACGGTCGGTAGTCCACGGTTTCGTACGGCGGCCAGATAAGGGTCGTCATCAGCCACGGAGTAGACAATGAAGCCATCCACGCTGGCCTGGTTTACCAGCTGTGCAGGCCGATCAGCGCTGGGGTTATCGTCCACACCCGCGGGGATCAACAACATGGAGGCATCCATTGCTCCGCAGCTCACCGATACACCGGAGACGAACTCTAGCGATGCCTGATCTTCGAAGGCATAGGGAAGTTCCTCGGTCAGCAGCACTCCGATCGCACCTGCGCGTCGCGTGCGTAACGAGCGCGCCATCGGGTCTGGCCCCGGGTAGCCAACCTTCGCCGCCACGTGCAGAATCTTGTCGCGGAGCTCGGGAGAGAGCTGATCCGGGCGGTTGTAGGCATTCGAGACGGTGGTGCGCGAAACGCCCAGTTCTGCCGCGATGGAGGCCAGGGTGCCGCGCCGTACTGCTCTGCTCATTCTTCTAAGGGTAGTCCCCGGGCCTTCTTGTTCGGGGGTTGACGCCCACTTCCCCGTGCCCGCTTTGGTGCCCTGCAAACAACCCATCTTTATGTTGACGAGCGTTTTCATCCCCATTAATCTCGGGAGAATGAAGAAAATGGTTGCCAATTTCGGAGCAGTGTTAAGTATCGCAACGTTGGCTTTGGGCGTAACTGCCTGTGCCGGCGGGTCTGAAGATTCCGCAGCTGATGGGGACAAAATCAAGCTGGTCGCCTCCACCTCTATCTGGGGCAGCATCGCGGAGGACATCACCGAAGGGCGCGATGACGTTGAGGTAACCACCATCCTCAGCAGCAAGGATGATGATCCACACGAGTACGAAGCGACTGCCCGCGACATCGCCAAGGTGAAAGACGCGGACATCGTTGTTGCCAATGGTGCAGGCTACGACAACTGGCTAACCGACAACGTGGAGGAAGACACTCCCCTTGTGACTGCACAGCCACTGGCTGCAGCGCATCACCACCACGGTGAAGACCACGGTGCAGATGAGCACGCCCACGAGCACGGCGAAGACGCTCATGACGAGCACGAGGGGCATGACCACGGCGATGAGCACGCCCACGAGCACAGCCACGATGAGACCAACCCGCATGTCTGGTTCGACCTGGATGTGGTCTCCGAGTTCGAGAAGAAGCTCTCCACCGAACTGCACAAATTGAACTCCGACATTCCGGAGTCCGACGAGGACATCACCAAGAAGACCGACGAGCTGAAGGCCCGTGTGGAGAAGCTCAGCGGAAAGAACGTGATCCTCACCGAGTCTGTGGCTGCCGAGCTAATTGATGATTCCGATCTGAAGGACGTCACCCCAGAAGGTTTCACCCACGCCGTGAACAGTGAGTCCGAGCCCTCTGCAGCTGATCTGGCCGCTACGCGCCAGCTCATCACTGACAAGAAGGCCGACATCCTCATCACTAACGAGCAGTCGGAGACCTCGGCCGCCTCGCAACTGATCGAGGCCGCCAAGGAGGCAGGCATCAAGGTCGTAAATGTCAACGAAACTCCCGATGAGGGTCAGGACTACTTTGAGTACGCAGACTCCCTCATCAAGCAGCTGGAGGACGCAACCAAGTAATGGTTCTTGCTCTCCGCAATGCGGCAGTTGAACCCCTCTGGCGTGACCTCGACCTCGAGGTTGAGCCAGGGGAGTTTTTGGCTATTTTGGGGCCGAACGGGGTGGGAAAATCCACTCTCCTGAACGCTGCTCTCGGCACCCGCAAACTCAGTCGAGGCAGTCTTAAAGTAACGGACAAGCTGGGCTATATCCCCCAACAAAGGATGTTTGACCCATCCATTCCGCTACGCGCGCGGGATCTCGTTGGGTTGGCTCTTGCAGCGGGCGTCATAAAAAATAGGCGCCCGAAGAAGGCCCAAATAGACGCGGCGCTAGAAGAGGTAGGCGCGACTGGCCTGGCCAAGCGCCGCGTAGGTGAACTTTCCGGTGGCCAGCAACAACTGATTCGCCAGGCGCAGGCGATGGCTCAGGATCCGGAGCTATTACTGTGCGATGAACCGCTGCTCTCGCTGGATCTGCGGGCGCAAAAACAGACTGTGGAGCTGCTCGACCGCAGGCGGCGCGAGCACAACACTGCGATCGTTTTCGTAACCCACGGCATCAACCCGATCCTGAATGTGACCGATCGCGTGCTTTACCTCGCCCCGCATGGGCACACCATCGGCACGGTAAAGGAAGTAATGAACAGCGAGACGCTCTCCCGGCTGTACCGAACCGATGTGCAGGTGTTGAATGTGGACGGAAAGCTGGTGGTCGTATGAGTAACCAATTCCAGACCGGCGACTGGTGGGATGACACCCTCGCGTTGCTCTCGGTGGACTTCGTACAACATGCGCTATTGGCAGCGCTGCTTCTGGGTATCGTCTCCGGCGCGATTGCACCGCTGATCGTGATGCGGAAAATGAGCTTCGCCGCACACTCCACCGGTGAGCTGGCGCTGATGGGTGCGGCAGCCGCGCTGCTTTTTGGTTTCAGCGTGAGCTGGGGTGCACTGATCGGCGCAGTATTGGCCGCTGTGGCGCTGACGGCACTGGGACAAAAGGAACAAGACGCCATCGTGGCGGTGGTCTTAAGCTTCGGCATGGGTCTTTCCGTGCTGTTTATTTATCTTTACCCCGGTAGGTCGTCTTCGGCGTTTAGCCTGTTGACAGGGCAGATCGTGGGCGTGAGCTCGGCTTCGCTAAACATCCTGGCGGTGCTGACTGTTCTAGTGGTAGTGACGATGGCGCTACTCTGGCGGCCGCTTTTGTTCGCCACGGTGGATCCGGTGCTGGCCGCTGCCTCGGGTGTGAAGGTGCGCGTGTTGGCGCTGGTGTTCGCCGCGCTGATCGGCGTGGTGGCCAGCCAGGGAGTGCAGATTGTCGGCGCGCTTCTGCTGATTGCGTTGCTGATTACCCCGGGTGCGGCGGCGGTGAAGGTGACCAGCAATCCGGTGCTGGCCGTGGTGCTGTCGGGTACGTTCTCCGTTGTCGCGGCGGTCGGAGGGCTGGTGGCATCGCTGGCGCCGGGGCTACCGGTTTCCGTGTTCGTAACCACCTTGAGCTTTGTGATTTACCTAGTATGCCGTGTTATTGCGTGGATGCGTTCCCGGCACGTACAGGCGGATGCAGTGCGAGCTCAGGAGTATTCGACTGCCGGCGAGTCAGTATCGAAACAGACCAGCAACGAGACCGCGGGCCACGTACACCACGCCTAGCTCGCGCGCTCCTCACCCCACCAATAGCGCTAAAAATATATTCATCTCCCCCGTAAGAGGGACGCCGCACGAGTAGCTCGTTAGAGTAGCACTTGTGATTAACGAGACGGCATCTAACTCACAACCCACCAACCCCTGGATCATCCGCACAACCACCGGCCTAATCAAAGGCCACGCGGAGAACGGCGTCACCGCCTTCCGTGGCATCCCTTACGCCGAAAAGCCTATCGGCGAACGCCGCTTCCGCCGCGCCGAGCCCATTACCCCATGGGAGGGCGTGTTTAACGCCGCAACTTCCGGAGACGCCTGCTCCCAATACCGCCCGGCGCGCAAGTCCGCAGGTAACTGGGAGGGCACCGAGGACTGCCTATGGCTCAATGTGGTGGTTCCGCGTCCCGCAAACTCCCCCACGCCTGCCATTGATCCGGAGGCCAACCGCCCGGTGGTGGTCTACTTCCATGGCGGATCGAATATTCACGGCTCGGCGAACAAGCCTCTGCTTTCCGGTGAGTATTTTGCCCAGGCCATCGATTGTGTGTACGTGGCCGTGAACTACCGCGTGGGCATCTTCGGCCAATTGGCGCTGGGCGAAGGCACGCACACGCCGGACACCATGGATAGCAACGCAGGCCACTCCGACCTGCTGACAGCACTGCGCTGGATCCACGACAATGCCCGCGCCTTCGGTGGTGATCCGGACCGTGTGACCATCATGGGTGAATCCAGTGGTGGATCCATGGTCACTGCACTATTAGCCACCCCATCTGCCAAGGGCCTGTTCAGCGCGGCTATCGCGCAATCCCCCGCCCCGATGATCGTCCACACACGCGCTAATGCGAAATACTGGACGGATTTCGCAGCCCGCTGGCTGCACCGGATGCGAGCAGAGGAATCTATGCCACTGGATCAGCGCACCCCGGTTCGTCAGGCCCCGCCGGAGCTCAGCGATGAGGAACTGCAGGCCGCCACCGAAGATCTGCTAACCGCCGAGCACGCAATTTTGGGGCGCCTCTCGGATGAGATCGTTCGCTTCCACGCAGACAATCCCATTTCCAAGGCCGGCCCGTTTGCGCCGGTGATCGACGGCGACCTACTACCGGAGCACCCGCTAACTCCCGGCGCGATGATGGATGTGCCCCTGCTGATCGGTTCTAACCGCAACGAATACGACATGATGCACCTGGAGCCGAAGCGTAACTCTATGCAGTACACGCGCACTCGCACCTTCGCACAGGCGATTTCTGGCTCTGCGGCGCACGCCACCAACATTCTGGAGCAGCATTACGGCGGCCCGAAGTCCCGCAAGCTGAAAGGTCGCTTCTTCGGCGATGCGTTGTTTACCGGTCCTTCCTGGTTCCTGGCCCAGAATCATCCGAGCGACCGCGCGTGGGTCTACCGCCTGGACACCACCACCCCGTTTTTGCGCTACACCGGTATGGGCGCGATGCACGCCCTAGATCTGCCTATTCTTTTCCAACGCTATGACCAGGACAAGGGGCGCATCGCTGTGCTGTTCGGCGGTCGCGACGAGTTACGCGCCACAACCGTCGCCATGCAGTCGCGTTGGAGGCAGTTCGTGCACTCGCACGACCCAGGTTTCGATCCCTATTCTTTGGGCTTCGCCACCCAGGTTTTTGACGCCCACTTCCCTACCGGCGAGCAAACCATCTACGACCCGCAGCCTGACTTGCGGGAAGCGTGGGCGCAGGTCCAGTGGGATAAGCAGGAGGAAATGCTCGGCTAGAGCTGAGTTTGGGCGCTACTGGAGCCGAGGGGGCGTCACTTAGCAGCGCGACGCTGACGGGCGAACTCGCTGAGCACCACGCCCGCAGCGACCGACGCATTAAGGGACTCGACCCACTTGGCCATCGGGATCGACATGATCGTGTCGCAGGTGTCCGCCACCAGGCGGGACAGCCCCTTGCCCTCGGAGCCGACGACGATGACGGTCGGGGTGGTGCCGTCGTAGGTGTCGAGAGTGTGGTCGCCACCAGCATCCAGGCCCACGACCTGGTAACCAGCCTGCTGGAACTGCTTCAGAGAGCGCACCATGTTGGTAGCCTTCGCGACCGGCAGGCGGGCGGCCGTGCCCGCGGAGGTGCGCCAAGCGACGGCGGTAACGGAGGCGCTGCGGCGCTCCGGGATGATCACACCGTGACCCCCGAATGCAGCGACGGAGCGGATGACCGCACCGAGGTTACGCGGGTCAGTGATGTTATCCAGCGCGACGACTAGGCCGGGCTGTGGTGCGGAGGCGGTCCGCTCGATCAGGTCCTCGACCTGCGTGTACTGGAATGGCGGGATCTGCAGGCCGATGCCCTGGTGCATTCCGTTGCCGGTCATACGGTCCAGCTCGGCACGGGAAACCTCCAGCACGGAGATGCCACGGTCGGCGCAGGTGTGAACGGCCTCGGCCAGACGCTCGTCGTTCTTGGCGCCCTCCGCGACGTACAGTGCTGTGGCAGGAACCTTGGCGTGCAGGCACTCGATCACCGGGTTACGGCCGACCACCAACTCCACCTGGTTCTCGTCCTTGGCGAAGCGGTCATGCGCGCCGGAAGCCCGGCGCTTAGCGGCCTGCTTGCGCTTGTAGGCAGCATGGTAGACGCGATCCTCCGCCTTCGGCGTGGCCCCCTTGCCCCGCAGGCTGCGGCGCCCCTGACCGCCGGAGCCCTTGGTTGCGCCCTTCTTGTTCTTCTTGCGCACGCCTCCGCTGCGCTGGGTGTTGCCCGCCACTGTTAATGCCCCTCTTACCTGGTCGACTACGTGCGTTTGTGTATGTTACTTCCCCGGCACGGAAAACTGGAACCAGGCTCACGAGTATGTGGACACCAAAGCACCCCACCTGCTGTGATTTTGTTACTTCCACTGCCAATCCTGTCGGCAGCAGCTGGAACGACCAACAATTCTTCGCAGATGGGGTGGTGTGGTGCTTTACCTCTAGACGTTGATGCCGAAGTTCTTTAAAACTCCGCGCCAATCCACGTGTCCGGAGGCCAGTGCCCCTACCCCAATCACTGCCGCAATGGCGGCGATCACACCGGCCGCGATGCCAAGGGGCGAGCTTTTGGAACTGCCACTAGAAGAACCGGAGAACCCACTTGCGCTTCCCTGCAGTTCCTGCGGGGTTACATTTTCTACCTGCTTGCCATCGTCATAGTCCAGCAGCAGGTCCACGTCCGCGCCCTCCAGCTTTTCGCCCTCATTGTAGCGGAGTAGAGATCTCTGCAATCCGATACCGGCCGTTGTGGGACGGTTCTGGGCAACGAAATCCTTACCTGGATCAATCGGGGCTTCCAGGAGGAAGGTCACGATTACTTCATCGTCGCCGCGCTTGTCTAGCTGCGTAGGATCGTTCGCCGTGTTACCGGACAGGGAGTAGTCCCCGATAAGCGATACCGTTTGACCTGTGACATTCAATTTCAAGTCGAAATAAGAGACATCCAAAGCTGGTCCGCCGTTCTTACCAAGACCTTTGTATGCGGTCACATGTGCGCTGCCGTCCAGGGCAATCGTGCCATTACCCTGCGGGTCCAGCTTCGTTTCTTGGGTGTTGACCGGGAACACAAACTGGTTTCCCTTAAACTCCGCACCTCCATCACCGATGACAGTCCCCCTAGCGACCGGCCCCTGCACATGCTTAAGGAAAGAGGTTTTGATCGGCCAAGCAAAAGCACCGGCTTCTAACACTGGGGCGGACACTTCCTCTGCCTGTGCTACAGGAACCGCCATGCCGCTTAACGCGACGGAACTGGCCAGGGCGCTGGCAACGAAGTGGCGGGAAGTGGACTTGGACAAGAAAGGTGGATTCACGCGCAGACTCCGTAAAGATCTGTGAACAGTGCAAAATTCATACCAAAAGCATCGATGGCTTCCTCAATCAATGTGGAACGCTGCTGCGTTGTGAGTGGCAGGCTATCGAGGCGCTGACGGTAGTTGGTTCGGTACGGAGGGATCTTGCCAATAGCGGAGAAGTCATAGAACTTCAATGCCTCGGGATCGACATTGTAGAGGTCTGCTACACGCGCAGCGATAACCTGACCGCCGGAAATATCCCCGAGGTAGCGGACATAGTGGTGAGCGATCACTCGTACAACGTCTTGTTCCCCGAAAGAGTCGAGTCGATCTACATACCGCCGGGTGGCGGGCAGTAGTTCAAGTTGTTTGCGCCAATCGGAGCCGAGGCAATACGTCAGATCGTGGTCCAACGCAGCGCGACGTTGCAGGCGCGGATCTGCAATAACCGACCCGATGGGAGTGCCGGAGACTCTGTCTACAGCGTTCTCCAGAGCGCTGTAGACAAACCAGAGTTGTCCCGAAAGCGCATACACCGCTTGAGCGTCAAGCTCGCCTTTGAAAAGGGTGCTCATGAACTCAGAGCCTTCTGCGCGCCCGTGCGCCTCCGCAGTGGCATTGCGCAGTGCCTGAGAAATCGGCTCGGCTGTGTTAAAGCTTGTGTTTGAAAGTGTGGAGGTCGAAGCCATCACGTTATTCCTTTCGAAAAAGTTTCAAGGTCCGCGTGGAATCTGAAATTGGTCGCTGAACGAGAACAGGGAACTCGTTATTAGCGCAAGCTGTGGTGGCGCAGGAATTCATCAATCTTCTTGTGAATGCCATCGAGAGCGCCAGACACGTTGATCGCGTGTCCAATGATCGCCAACATGCCTAGGATTCCGACCGTGCCAAGAATGTAGTTCCACACCTTTCCAAACTTGCCCAGCGAACCTTGGCCTTGCCCCTGGTCGTCCGGGTTTCTCGGGTTATCCGGGTTATCCGAGTTGTCCGGGTTGTCCGAGTTGTCCGGGCCGGAACCACCTTCATCATCCGGATTCGGCTCCCCTGGCGATTTACATTTCTTCTCGGTGGTCAGAGAAACATTGATGTCATCCAGCTCTGGCTTGTAGTCCGCCGAGTAAATGCCCATGAATAGGACGTCTACGCCCTCCACAATGTTCTTGTCCCCATCCGTTCCTGGCTTAGGAACGTAGGTCATGCTGCTTGCATCCAGCGTGACAGTATCCCCGTTGACCTTCCAGTCTCCGTTACCCTTCGAGAACACGTCCCTGCCGGAAACTTTGTTCTCTTCGATACGGTCCTCAGGCGTATATTCAGTCATGTGCTTGCCAGGCACGTAGTATCCCTCATAGCTGGCGCCGCCCTGAATACTAGCTCCCTCGGCCGTGATGTAAGGGGACTTGAAGTTCGAGTACAACGCGCCATGATGGCCTTCGAAAACGACATCGGACGGCTTGGTGCCGATCTCTGCCTTGGTTACGTTGCCCTCGGAATCGACCTCAATGCTAGATACACTTGGGTCTACCTGGAATTGGAATTGGAAGTCCTTGGACTTCTTGTTGGCAGGATCAGATTCCTTAACCTCACCCTTCGTCTCCCAGCTTCCCTTAGCGATATTCCCCAGAATGTAGCTGCGGAAGCTCTCCTTCAATCCCCAGTTGAAGGTACCGCCAGTGATAACAGTTTTGCATTCAGGTTGAGCTTGAGATGCGCCATCCTGTGCCGATGCAACGGGGACGGAAAGTGCAGCAGTGCCCAGGGCGAAAGTCATCACAGTGCCGAGCATGGCATTTCGAGTTGACTTAATAGACATGAGAATTACTCCTGATGAATGGATCCTAGGGACTTAGCCCTAGTGAATGGGATGGATTGATATGCAGAAAGCAGTTGAGCTACTGCAGCTGGCGGATCCCTCCGCCGCGGACGGACAGAGACGTAATTATCCGCACTGCGGACAACTTCGATGGGCCAGTCATAAACGCTGGAGAGAATCTCGTCGGTATAGACCGAATCAACCGATCCAGCGGCGGCAATTCGCCCATTGGATAGACAGATGATGTGATCGCAATACGCCGCAGCTGCGTCGAGGTCATGCAACACAATCACCACCGCAGTTCCAACTCTGTGAGCGATCTGCTGCATCAAGCTCAAGACTTGTTCCTGATGACGGATATCCATCGCCGCGGTCGGCTCGTCTAACAACACCACCGGTGTTTGCTGGGCCAAAACCCGGGACAACGCAACCCGAGCACGTTCGCCACCGGAAAGAGTGACGATGTCACGAACTGCCAACGCAGTGGAACCGGTGGCGTCCAGAGCAGCGTCAACAATGAGCTCATCCACACTGCTATCGACTGTCCCTCGCCACGGTCGCCGTCCCATCGCCACAACATCTCGAACAAGAAACTCAAACGCGACTTGGACATCCTGAAGCAACACCGCACGGCGCTGCGCCATTGCCCTTGCATCGGCCCGAGAGGGATCTAATCCGGCGACGGAAACCACACCCTCAGTAGGTTTAATATCCCCAGACAGCGCGGCGAGCAGCGTCGACTTACCAGCACCATTCGGCCCAATGAGCCCTGTGACCTCGCCGGCACGAGCGACAAAACTAATATCACTGAGCAACCGCTTGGCGCCAACGTCGACGGCGAGGCCGGATACCTCAATAACCTTATCGCCGATAGCCATACTGTTAGTAGTCGCATCGCTACCGTGAGCACTCATGCGTGCATCCCCTTTCGCATCATTCGGCGCAGCAGAACGAAGAAAGTCGGGCCGCCGACAAGGGCAGTGAAGATGCCAATCGGCAAATCTGCGAATTCAATCAACGTGCGGGCAGCCACATCGGCCAGACCAATCAAGACCGCCCCGCCAAGCGCAGAAGCAGGGATGAGGAGATAATTCTCCGGCCCCATGACCGTTCGCAACAGGTGCGGGATAATCAGCCCTACGAAGCCGATGAGCCCAGCAAAGGCAACTGCACCTGCAGTGAGTACGGTCGCAGCGATGATCACAATCGCTCGCAATTGACTTACATTGATCCCTGTGTGACCAGCGGCTTTCTCACCCAAAGCAAGCACGTCTAGTGCCCCACCCATCCGTAGGGCTACGGCAATTCCCACCATCGTGATCGGCAAAACCGCCCAAACGTGCTTCCACTGGGCACCATTTAGGGATCCCATCTGCCAAAAGATGATCTCTTCCCGACTTGCGGTCGGAGCCAAATAGACCATGAAGGAGATAATTGCTCCACACACGGCATTGACGGCGATACCTGTGAGAACCAGATTGATAACCACAACTCGGCCTTGACTTCGTGCTAGCTGGTAAATCAGGCCAGCGGCAACCAATGCGGAAAGAAAGGCGAAGAACGGAACGGTGAACGTGCCGAAGAAAGCAAGGTTAAAGACGATTGCCAACGCCGCACCAACCCCGGCGCCCGAGGTCACGCCAATAATCGATGGCTCGGCCAGAGGGTTGGCAAACACCGCCTGCATCAATGTTCCAGCCACACCCAAGCATGCGCCGACTAGGAACCCCAGCAGGATGCGCGGCAAGCGAATATCCCACACTACGCTGGAGGCCAGACCTGAATGATGGTCTTTCCCCAGCAAGATTGAACCTAAATCCTGCAGTGGCACGTAGTACTGTCCAAGCACGATCGATAGCACCGCAGCAACAAGCATTAGCACCACCAGTGCACCGAAAATCCCTACCCATCGGCGCGTTCGCGCCCGGAGAAACTCGTTCGTATTAACCGTGTGGGTCATATAACGCCTTCGCTGTCCGCAAAAGTGTTTGCCCAGTCATAGGGCCGAACGCCAACGATTGACCATCTGGAATCGTGATTACGCGCCGCTTCTGTCCTGCCGTGGTTTGAGCTATGCCGGGGCGTTTGAGCAGGCCTTCGATCCCTCCGGTGGATTCCAACCCGCCGGTCATCATGATGAACGCATCTGGGTTTAACCTAGCTAGCGACTCCGCATTGGCTGGTTCGATGTAGGAAAGGTTGTTCTCCGTCCCCACGTCAACCGCACCAACGCCCTCGATCAGGTCTTTTGCTCCGGTCCCTTCGCCCATGATGAAGAACACTCCACCATTTCCACGGGCGTAAAGGAATGCCACCCGCATCGGTGTAGAGGGCACCATCTTCTTGATGGTCTCTTTATCCAGATTTATTTCCTCGACTGTGCGATCCGCAAGCTTTTCCGCATCCTCCGGGAGGCCCACGACAGCACCGAGCGTGGTGATGTCCTCGGCTACCGAATCGATCGTGCGGGTCGGTTCCATGACCACGGTGGTCACGCCCGCCTGACGAATCTGATCGATAGCGTCCCGTGGCCCGATGGAGTGGTCCACGATGACGATATCCGGCTCCAACGACAACACGGCTTCCACGTTGATGTTGTGCCCACCTTGAGTGACCACTGGCCTGTCGGCCAAGATGTTTTCAGTAGAAGAGACCGTGCGGCCTACAATCCGATCGGCAAGACCCAGGCCAGTAAGGGTTTTAGTGTAAGTACCGTACAGGTCAAGAGCCAGAATCCGATCGAGCTTATTAACCTTGACATCGTGGCCGTCTGCGTCGGTCAGCTCCACCGGCAGCTTCGGGGATGGATTCTTGGTCACAGGCTCCACATCCGTGAAGTCCTTGACCTCCGAAACGCCCTCAAAGCTACGAGGATCCTGCAGATCAGCAGCATTCTTGATGTCGTTTCGCAGAGCAGCATCAGCTTCGGATTCATAGGCGCCCTTAACGCCACACGCAGCGATGCTAGCCGTGCAGATAAACAACACACAGGTGCGGAACGCTAACCGCACAGTTCGATTAAGAACAATGGACATTAAAACGTGCTTTCTAACTGAGCAGTGTCTTGCCACCTAGTAGGCGGATTAAGACGGATTACTTACAACCAGTCGACCGATGCTTCCACCTGCGACGATGACTCCTACGATCAATCCGAGAAGGTAAGTAGCCGGGTTCTCATCCTGACCCTCAGCCGCAGCAGGCTTAACCTTGAATTTGCTCGATCCGTTTTCGTACCCCGTCGATGAAGAATCGCCGTCGACGCCATTGTCGGAACCGTCCTTATTGCCGGCGAGCTTCGCGGCGGCAGCATTGTGCGCGGCAGAAGAACCACCGCCCGATCCACCCGCACTCGATCCAGATGCTGTCGTACCGCCCACTGCGTCGCAGTCACCCTGGCCACCTAGCTGGGCGCTGAAAGATATGGGCGCTAGTTGAGTTCCCGGATCGTAAAATTCGGCGAAAGCCACAGAGCCATCCTGGGTCAGCGATACACTCGCCTCTCCGCTTACTGAGTTATCCGAGATATCAAGGGAACTAAAGCTCAGGTCTCCCAGCACTGTGCGCCCGAAGTCTCGCTTCTCCCCTTCCATGTTTGAAGAACGAACATCGGCAACAAGCCTTCCTGTTCCACCGTTGAACTGGATCTCCGGATTCGCAATGTTCAGGTCGAGAATTCCGTTGTGACCGGTGAATTGCATCGCGCCACCATAGGAAATCGTTCCCTGCTGAGAAGACGTATCGACGTTGCCACCGTTGCCGGTGAACTGATACTTGCCGCCGCTGTATCCAACCCCGCTCAAATCCCACTTGCCCTTAGCGATAGAGCCAGTGATGTACGACTGGAAGGATTCCTTCAGAGCCCACGATGCCTTGGCGCTTTCGACTGCCTTGACCGACTCGCAGTGCAGGTCTCCACCGCCACCAGCTGCTCTACCTGCTGTGGCACTGCCCCGGGTTGTTCCGACTCCGCTGGCGGCCGACCCGCCGCCTGTTCCGCCGTTTCGCGCACCACTGTTCCCTGCTCCAAGCGATGCTCCGCCAGAGGCCGATCCACCACCAGAACCGGAGTTGGAGTTTGAGTTCGTTCCGGAGGTAGAGCTAGTTCCGGAATCGCTTCCGCTAGAAGATCCGTTCTTTACACTCCCGCGATTGACGAAAGATTCATACTCGTCCAAGAAGGCTTGGGAGTTACCCATGAAAGTGGTCAGGGCGTTCATTGTGTCGTTCGTCTCAGACAGAATTCCCATAGCTTCCTTGTTAAAGCCGGTGAAGTTGCCATCGATCGTGGTCAGCGTGCGCTTTTCGCCCGATCCCGAGCCACTGCCCGAATCTGATCCACAGCTGCCGTCCAAAGCCACTGAGCCACTGGTTGGATCCATCGAGGTTCCCGCATTGTAAGCGAGAAACAGCCGGCTGCCACCTTGAGTAAGTGTCGTAGAACCAGAAAGGTTCACGCTCCCTGAGCCAGGGGTCACCGGGGTGGACAGGTTCACCTTGGCGATGACTTCATCGTCGCCAGTGATTTTGGCTCCTCGCTTGCTCTTATTGACCATGTCCGACTCATAGGAGACATAGTCCACCAGGATCTCGGCGGTTCTTCCCTTTGCGCGCACCTTCCAATCGGAGAGCGTCATATCTAACAGGTCATCACCGCCATAGTTGTGGCCGTTGAAACGGAGAACTCCGTTGAGCGGAACCGTCACCGTATCACCGTTTACCTGGGGCTTTTGGGGGCGGAACTGGAAGGCCCCATTCGGGCCGGTCTTATCGCCATTAAAGCCGATACCGTCGCCACCCCATCCGCCTTTAGCGACAGGGCCTTGGATATAGGCACGGTAGCTCTGCTTGATACCCCAATTGAATTCACAGGTTCCCGCCGCTGAGGCAACGGGGGTAGCGACCGTGGTAAATGCTACGGGGGCGAAGGCAAGTACGGAGGTGGCGGCCACGGCCGTGGATGCGCGGACGAACAACCGTCGCGAGGAGCCTCGACGTGATCCAAGCGGTGAAAGATGCATGCTGATCCTACTCAAAACTGAAACATCAAAAGATTTGCGCCGCCTTACCTCTACCTAGGTTTTACCCATTATCTTAGGATAGTGTTACCTTAATTAGGTAAGGCTCGACTTAGCTGAAAGTATCATGAGTCAACCTAAGAGACGAAAGCATCTTGTGTTTAGTTTCGTCCCCACCCCCACCTCTCACCCCCGAGAAAGGGCGCGAAGAATGACCGCATACACCCCGGCCCCTCTGGCCAACCTCTACCCTGAAGTAGACCCCCACCAGGCAATTCCGCTTTCCGCGACCGAACGCTTTGCCCTAACCGTATCGATCGGCGTAATGGCATACGGCGCAGTAGTCGGCGACTTCATTATCGCCGGAGTCGGGCTGGCACTAGTCGCCATCGCATGCGTCGCATGTTCTCAGAAAACGCAGCGCCGGATCCGCTCCCAAGCCCGCAGCCGCTTCCCCAGCGAGGACTGGGTCGAATACAGAACCGCAAACAGGTTGAATCTGAACCTCTTCCTCCCCCTGTGTATCGGCTCCATCGGCGCCCTGATTGTGGCCGGTTTTTGGTACATCCCGCCGGAGCACGCAACACTGGGCGGCATCATCATTGCCATCGTTTCTGCCGCCACCATTTGGTTCTTGCCAGGCCTGAACCCCATGTGGTCGAACGACGAAGAATATTTCGTACCCGAAGAAATGTATGACGACGAGGTCGAGCTTCCGGGATCAGAGTTACAACCTGACGAGTACGTCTATGGAACTACCCCTTCAACGACCACTTCGCGCCATCGGCTGTATCCGTAACCTCAACGCCAGCCTCAGCCAGGCGGTCGCGTACCTCGTCGGCGGTGGCCCAGTCCTTGGCCGCACGCGCCTCGGCGCGGCGCTCCAACTCAGCCTTGACCAGCACATCCAGAGCCCCCATCGCCACATCAGAACCGCCAGCGGCGGCCTTGGTGGATTCCAGCCAGGTCTCGCTCAGCGGATCCACACCCAACACGGCAGCCATCGCGCGCACCTGCCCAGCGATCTGCTTAACCTGCTGCTTTGCCTCGTCCGTGGGCTTAGCCTCCAGTAGCTTGTTGCCCTCGCGGACCACGTCGTGGATCACGGCCAGCGACTGCGGCACGGCTAGGTCATCGTCCATCTTCTCCGCGAACCGAGCCGGCACCTCAGCGACCGGCAGCGCCTGTGGATCCACGGCGGTCTCGCCGGTGACGTACTCGATGGCGCGCACCAGGAATTTCTCGATGCGGCGGTAGCCCGCAGCGGCCTCGCCTAGCGCAGCCTCGGAGTACTCCAGCATCGAACGGTAGTGCGCGCTGCCCAGGTAGTAGCGCAGCTCAACCGGACGCACCAGCTTCAGCACATTCGGGATAGAAAGCACGTTGCCCAGGGACTTCGACATCTTCTCACCGGACATCGTCACCCAGCCGTTGTGCATCCAGTAGCGCGCGAACCCATCCCCCGCTGCCGTCGCCTGCGCGGCCTCGTTCTCGTGGTGCGGGAACTGCAGGTCCAACCCACCGCAGTGAATGTCGAACTCACTGCCCAGGTAGGTCGTGGCCATCGCGGAGCACTCGATGTGCCAACCCGGGCGGCCACGGCCCCACGGAGTATCCCAGGCCGGCTCGCCCGGCTTGGCTGCCTTCCACATGGTGAAGTCGCGCGGGTCGCGCTTGCCGGTACCCGCGGATTCACCCTGATCCATCTCATCCAGCTTCTGGCCGGACAGGAAACCGTAGTTATCGATCGTCGCGGGTTGCGCGTACACGTTGCCGTCTGCGGCGTAGCCGTGGCCGTTGTCGATGATGCGCTGCATGTACTCGATCATCTGCGGCACGTGCCCTGTGGCGCGGGGCTCGATGGAAGGTGGGGTGACGCCCAACTGGTCATAAGCCCAGTTAAACGCGCGCTCGTGCGTGGCAGCCCACTCCCACCACGGGCGGTTGTTCTCCGCGGCCTTGGTCAGGATCTTGTCGTCAATGTCGGTGACGTTCCTTACGAAAGCGACGTCCAACCCCTTGGCCTCTAGCCAGTTGCGCAGAATGTCGAAAGCAACTCCGCTACGCACATGTCCGATGTGCGGAATCGACTGCACGGTCGCTCCGCACAGATAGATCGAGGCATGGCCTTCACGGATAGGCTCGAAGTCGCGGAGCTGGCGGGCGGCAGTGTCGTAAATTCGCAAAGTCACACCACACAGTATAGGCATGCGCATCCGGCCTCTTTCCCCTGCGTGTCAGTATCGTGGAAGGCATGCACACTCAAAGCACCACGAGATTCGCCACCATCCGCCTCAACGATCGGGGTGCATGGCGCCCAGTAGCAGTCACCTCTTTCTCCGAGGAAGGTGGCGAGGGCAAGCTCCTAGCCGAATTCCCCTACAAGGCGCAGGTCAGCAACACGGAGCTGGATTCCCTCCCCACCGTTACCTTCACCGCCGACCAGCTGGGGCCAGTCGTGCCGAACCCGGGGAAGATTTTTTGTGTCGGCCTTAACTATCGGGAACACATCGCAGAAATGGGACACCCGATCCCGGACCACCCCACCCTCTTCGTGAAGTACGCCTCCGCCCTGGCGGGTCCGTTCGACGAGGTAGTGGTTCCCCCGGAGCTCTCCGCGCAGGCAGACTACGAGGGCGAGCTCGCCGTCATTATGGGCGAGGCCGGCCAGATCGCGGGCTACGCCGTGATGAATGATTTCTCTCAGCGCGACTGGCAGTACCGCACCCAGCAGTGGCTGCAGGGCAAGAACCTGGACCGCTCCAGCGGATTCGGCCCATGGATGGTTCCCGCCGAACACTTCGATCCGATTGCGGAAGGGGCTGTCTTACGCACCTGGGTCAACGGCGAACTCCGCCAGGAACACAGCGTTGCCGACCTGGTGTTTAAGCCACAGGATCTGGTGGATTACATCAGCAATTTCGCCTCGTTGGCACCTGGTGACGTCATCGTGACGGGCACACCAGAGGGCGTCGGCCATGGCATGACCCCACCGCAGTACCTGGCCGATGGCGACGAGGTGCGCATCGCTATCGACGGCATCGGGGAAATCTGCAACCGCATTAACTGCTGAGCTGAGCCAACCGGGGCTCGGCCTTCTTGATAGCGCTCCGCACTGCCGCGAAAAGTAGCAGGCAGATGGGAAGCGCAATCACAATCACATCGATCCTGGGCGACCAGAACAATGGCAGGTATTTGCTTGGCAACACCGATATGAGCAGGCACTGGGCTGCGGTTAGCAGAAGCAGTCCATAGAAGCTCTTTCGCAGGTCTGCCACCAAGCATGCGCCGAAAATTACCGACAATGCAATAAGCGTGTACTGCAACATGCCTGGGTTGCCCAGGACCGCGACAACGCCGCATTCACCCAAGCAGATCCCAAGGAAAAGCCAGTCGCAGGCTGCCCACGTGCGGCCAATTAGTTCTTCCAGCTGGGAAAGCCGGTTATCCCAGAACATCACCGCAGAGCTAACGATAGCGATGGAGAACACGAAGTTAAACGGAACGACTCCGGACGAACTCCACGAAGCCCAGGGAATGGGAATCGTGGTCGTGCCGAACAGGACGGCGCCCACGAGGGCGAACACCTGAAGTATCGCCGCGTAGGTCGCGGAATGACCGCGCCAATAGATTTGTGCTCGATGCTGGGCAGACACTATCCCTCCCTACACTCGGAGTTCGCCCGATTCAGGATGAATTTCACGTCCACTCCCTCATTCGTGCCATGCACCCCGCGCCATTGTCCGGAAGGCGTCAGGGTCGCTCGTTCCAGTTCTTCTTCCGTCAGATCGGGAAGAGACTCCGCTACGGATACGGGTTCCTGCGGAGTTCCCCAACACGACGGTGCCCCCTTAAGTGCAGGTTCGTTGCTGAGGAGTTCGACCAGGAGCGCGCGCTTTACTTCCTGTAGCTGATTCGAATGGGCGAGCCAGATGTCGCCGTCCCGTTGCGGTTCGGCGTCGATCAGCCTGTAGGTAGTGACGCCCAACGATTCCCACACCTTGCGGTTTGCGTCTACCTGCTCAGGTGGGGTTTCGCGCCAGTAACACACCGCTCCCTCGCAGATCATATGCTCTTGGGGGCGGGGCACCGCGGAACCATAGTTTCCGTCTTGGGCGATTCCGTAGCCTAATCCACAGCTCACGCCGAGTAGAACAATGGCGGCCACGCGAAGTGGCCACGCGGACAGCCCCGGAAGCCAATTTCCATGAAAAGCCGCGGTCAACAGCAACGAGCAAACGCATATAGCCCCCAGCACCAGCGCCGAAGCCTTCCACAGAATCGGGTCCACGCTCTGTGATACTTGGCAACAAGAGCTGAACGGTTGCCCGAACATTTGTCGCCACGCCACGTTTGAGAGCGACACTGGGTAAGCGACCAGGATATAAGGAAGAAGCAAGCCGACAGCGATCGCCACAATTGCTGGTAGGTACAGCCCTAAAGTTGCCCCCAAGCTCAGCCATGCCACGCCGTGAAGAACAATAAAGACCAACCCCGTTGCAAGGGACTGTGCGGACTCTACGTAGCCGATATCCGCCAGCTGCACTGCGAGGTACGCCAACACCACTGCCACCGCGAGCAATAGCGGAAGCGCCAAGGATCTGAGCCAGACTTTAAAAACATCCTGCACAGAGCCGCGGGACTTAAAAAAGGAACGGAAGCGTGCCATCTCTTTAGCACCGATAAAGCCCAGGATTGGCCCCAGCGAATAGTAGATGGCCAAGCTGTTGGAGACTGCGTTGTCCTGCGTAGGCACCGGGTTGGCGTTGAGTGCAATGCTCAGCAAACCAAGCGCTGCAGCTGCGAGCACCAAAGCAACGTTGATCGCATTAATCCTCGACATGGCCACCGGTCCTGGAAAATGCCTCCGCAAGGTTTCTCACAGTGTCGGAATAGCGATGTGACTCCCCCGGCTCTAGCGAACCGCGCCCAACTCGCAGAAAATCGCTCATTGGCCCCTGGAACTCAACCTTTCCTTCATGCAACACGAGTACATGCTCGAACGGCTTCTCCACTTCCAAGGGCTGATGACTAGAAACCCAAAGGCCAACGCCCGCTTCCGCAATGGATCGATAGAGTCCTTGCAAATCCCGCTTCGCCAGTGGGTCGAGTGCGGCGCTGGGTTCGTCCAGCAGTATGTGCTCCGCGTTAGAGTTCAGGGCTGTTGCTATTTGCACGCGAGCTTGCTGCCCACCGGACAGCTTGCTGCATTGCTTATGTGCGTGTTCCTTCAAACCGACGAATTCAATCCAATAGGCCGCGGTCCTCTTGCTCTCCGCCCAACCGGCACCATTAAGCCAGGCAACGTAGGAAACATAGTCAACAACGCGCGCACCATTGATGTTTTCGAAATGCTGCGGGACGTACACCGCTCTGCCCAACTTCGGTACAGCGCCTTCAGACGGTTTTAACTGGCCGGCAAGCAACTTCATAAGCGTAGTTTTACCGGCACCGTTGACACCCAGTATGACTGTTGGGCTAGTGGGAACCTCAAGCGAGTGGACCTCGACCCCTTCATCAGAGCGCGGGTAGCTAAAAGAAAACGAGTAGCTATTCGACAAGAAAGTTCCAAACCTTTAATGCGCAGGGGTTCTGTTTGATGGAACAAACCTACGAGGGCGCGAAAGGATTGTCAACAACTAGTTCTGCGCCTGCCACACAACCGCCGTCGCCACGGCCGCCACACCCTCGCCGCGGCCGGTGAAGCCCATGTGATCGGTCGTGGTCGCAGAGACGGAGACCGGCGCGCCGATCAGCTCTCCCATCACCTTCTCGGCCTCCTCACGCCGGGTGCCCATCTTCGGGCGGTTCCCCACCATCTGCACCGCCGCGTTGCCGATCACGAAGCCCTTAGATTCCAACAGCTCGCGGCACTCGCGCAGTAGGCGTTCGCCGGAGACGTTGTCGTATTCCTTACGCCCCACCCCGACGAAACTACCCAGGTCGCCGAGTCCTGCAGCGGAGAGCAGCGCATCCACTACCGCGTGCGCCACCACGTCGCCATCGGAGTGCCCCTCGCAGCCGTCCTGCCCCTCCCACAGCAGGCAAGCCATCCAGCAGTCCTTGCCTGGCTGCACCTGGTGAGCATCCGTCGCAATACCGACGCGGGGAATGATGTGTGGGGTGTTCAATTGCGGTCTGCCTCTCGCCTCTGGTTACGTTCTACTTGTCTGCTGCGGGCTTTCTAACTTTCGCTGCCGTTCAGGATCATCTGCGCCACGCGGTAGTCCTGGGGCGTGGTGATCTTCATAGCCAACGGGTCCGCATCCACCGCCACCACAGGGAAGCCAGCCATCTCCATCAGCGAGGCATCGTCCGTCACCAGCGGCAACGGCGAAGCACCCACCCGATCCACCGCGTGCGCGGAACTGATCTCCGTGGTGCGCAGGTACTGCTCGTTGGCCTCGATCAGCTTCTCCAGGTCAAATACCTGCGGCGTGGCAGCTGCCCGCAGGCTGGCACGGTCGGGGGTTTGCTCCACGACCGTCTGCCCTGCGCGCGGGCCGGAGGTGGGGGCGTCAATAACCTTAATAGTGTCTACCACCGGCAACACCGGCATCGCCCCATACCAGGAACCAACTGCGACACCACGGCGCGCGCGGTCGACAACCTCGGCGATCATGGCGGGTGGGGTAAGGCAGCGGGCGGCGTCGTGGACGGCAACGAAGCGCCCGGTGGTGGCCTCGCCCGCGGCGTTGAGCCGCCGTTGGATCGCCACAAGACCCGCGTACACGGAATCGAAACGTTCCCCTCCCCCGAGCTCCACGCTGACGGTCATGGGCGCCCATTCTGCGGCGTTGAGGGGATCGACGACGATGCGCTCGGCGCGGTCGCGCATGTTCTCGCTAACCAGCACGATGGCATGGTCGATGCTTTGGGACGCCGCGAGGCCGTCCAACGATCGTTCCAGCAACGACCGACCGTGGAGCTCTACGAAAGCTTTCGGGGTGTCAAACCCCAGGCGGGTGCCGCTACCGGCAGCGGCGACGAGTGCATAGACGTTCGCTGTCACGGCGTTAGCTCGGCTTAGTCTTCGCCGTCCAGCTCGTCGTCCAGATCGATGGAGCCACCGGACTTGGGATCCTCGTCCACGCCTGCCGCACGGGCAGCAGCGGCGGCCTCACGGTGGCGCTTAATAGCGGCCTGCATGTCAGCCAGCAGCGCATCAGTCTTCTTGTCGTCAACCCCCTCGGCTAGAGCGAGCTCGCCTACGAGGATCTGGCGGGCCTTGGCCAGCATGCGCTTCTCACCTGCAGACAGGCCGCGGTCCTGATCGCGGCGCCACAGGTCGCGCACAACCTCGGCCACCTTGTTCACATCGCCACTGGTCAGGCGCTCCTGGTTGGCCTTGTATCGGCGGGACCAGTTTCCAGCCTCTTCAACATCGGTCTCGCGCAGTACCGAGAAGACCTTGCGCAGGCCTTCCTCGCCCACCACGTCACGCACACCAACCTTTTCGGCGTTTGCCGCCGGCACGCGAACGGACAGGTCGCCTTGGTTAATACGCAGCACCAAGTAGTCGACGGTTTCCCCCTTGAACTCCCGCTGCTCGATGCCCTCGATAACGGCGGCGCCGTGGTGCGGGTAAACGACCGTATCTCCGACTGCGAACTCCATAAGTATTCCTCTAACGTCCTTCCGTAGGGCTATGGCGGGGGTGTGACGGGCACTGGGAAATAAGTGCGCAAATACCCGATAAATTCTACCGCAATTAGCCCCACTACCCGCATTCGGGGCGTACTCATCCGAGCAACTGTGCATTAAGGGGCATTAATTAGCCATTATTGGCTCCTTGGCTAGGTGTCTCGGGGGGCTACAGGCTAGGCTGGTTGCAGACGTTTTTATTCAACTGCTTTAAGACATGCCTCAGATGGAGGAACGCATCGTGAAGACCCTCAAGGCCCAGCCCCTGAAGACGACCTTTGCCCGTGGTGCGCTGGCGCTGGTCGCAGCAGGTTCCGCACTCGCACTGTCCGCGTGCGGCGCAGGTCAGATCACCCAGACTTCCAGCCAGGTGGCCGCCGTCAACGGTGCGCACGGCAACGCTGGCCACGCTGACGTGCAGGACGTTTCCGTGGTGGTTGGCCCGGACAATACCCTGGCGCTGAAGTTCACCGTGACCAACGAGGATGAGAAGGGTCAGGCCGTCAAGATTGAGTCCGTGAAGGTCGACGGCAAGGAGGTCTCCGGAATCAACAACGCGGAGATCCCGGCTGGTGGCTCCCTGGTTGGCGATGGCAAATTCGCTATGGAGGATCTGGAGACCAAGGGGCAGGCTCAGCTGAAGTACGCCACCACCTCTATCAAGGGTCTGCAGGACGTTTACGTCGGCGGACACAAGAAGGTCACTTTCAAGATGAATGTTGGCGAGGTAGAGCTGAACGCTCCGGTGAACGGATACGTTCCTGAGTCGGGCAAGCTGCACCGCGACGAGGACGGCAGCCTGACCGATAAGTAGGTCGAGCAGAGCGATCAAATAGGTCGCTGCATAATCGAACAAACGCCGCTACTGGACATTGGTTGTCCGGGGCGGCGTTTATTGTTGTGAACATGGCAAGTAAGTCGAGCAAAGCAAGCCGGGTTTTCGTATGTACATCCTGCGATCATCAGCTCTCAAAATGGATGGGACGCTGCCCACAGTGCGGGGAGTGGGGCTCGCTAGAGGAACGAGATTCGCGTGCCCTCGGGGCTATGGGGCTCGCCGGCATAGCAACGGGGTCTGGTAGCAAGGGTGGCGCTGGACGCCGCGGCGGACTCGGGGTCGGGGGTCTGGTTCCAGGAGCAAGTGCCCAGCCGATAACCAAGGTGGATCCGACGATCGCCAAGCACCGGCCAACGGGTATCGGGGAACTTGACCGCGTGCTGGGCGGTGGCATTGTTCCCGGCAGCGCAGTGCTCTTAGCAGGTGAACCCGGCGTGGGTAAATCCACCCTTTTGTTGGAGGTTGCCGCTGCCTGGGCCAAGAAGGGGCACACGGTACTGATCCTCACAGCGGAGGAATCCGTCGGACAAGTGCGTCACCGTGCAGAGCGCACTGGGGCTTTACACGACAATCTCTATCTGGCCAGTGAAAATGACCTGGAAAACGGACTTGCACAGATAGACGCACTCGCCCCGGAGCTCATCATCGTCGACTCCTTGCAGACAATGCAGGCCACTGGCGTAGAAGGTGTCGCCGGCGGCGTAGCGCAGACCCGTGCCGTCACGAGCACCCTGACCACATTGGCGAAAATGTCCGGTACCCCTGTGATTGCCGTAGGCCATGTAACGAAGGAAGGAACGGTTGCAGGTCCGCGCACCATTGAGCATCTGGTGGACGTCGTGTTGAATTTCGAGGGCGACAAGCACTCCTCGATGCGTTTCCTGCGGGGTATTAAGAACCGCTTCGGAGCTACGGACGAGGTCGGCTGTTTCGAGCAGACTGCCCATGGCATCCAGGAGGTCTCCGACCCCAGCGGTTTATTCCTCCATCACCGCACCGAGTCCGTGACCGGTACTGCGGTAACAGTGGTTATGGACGGCCGCAGAGCCATGGTGGGTGAGCTGCAAACCTTGGCACTCAACAGCGAGTTTAAGAATCCCAAGCGCTATGTCACAGGCATGGATGCCTCGCGAGTATCGATGGTACTGGCAGTGCTCTCCGAACGCTGCGGACTAGCTCTGGCGGATAAGGAGGTCTACGCCGCGACGGTTGGTGGCATGAAAATTCTGGAGCCGTCGGCGGATTTGGCTACGGGGCTGGCATTGGCCTCCACGGCAAAACGCACGCCACTACCGTTGGGGCTGGTGGCTCTAGGAGAAGTTGGCTTGGGCGGTGAGGTACGGCGTATTCCGCAGCTCACCCAAAGATTGGCCGAAGCCTATCGCCTTGGTTTCAGCACAGCCCTGGTGCCGAAGAACTGCCACTTCGAGGCACCGAAGGGGATGCAGGTAAAGGAGGTTTCTACCCTCTGCGAGGCAGTTAATTTCTGCCTCGTTGCCCCCGGCGGTTAACGGTCTACTGCAAGTTAAACGAGGCTGGCTCGGACGTGTTGTTGCCAACGTGCGCATACAGCAGATAGCTGCCTGGGCCTACCGGCTGGCGATCCTCACACTTGTTAGGCGCGGACGTAGTGCGAGACCATGCGGCCATCTCGTAGTTCAGAGACTCGCCCGCCTTGACCTTGGTCTCACCAACAACTTCCGGTGCGTTGCAATCGATATCGCCCCACACGCGCTGGTAGTTACCCATGGTGAAGACCTCAAACTTCAGCGGCGCATCATCAAAGTTGATGTCGCAATCCGCATTCGTCGGGTTCTCGATCTTGACGAAGAAATTCGGCTGCTGATCCGCGTTAAACGTCGGCGCGCCCGGACGAGCGGTGACCTTCAAATCAGCCAAAGAGCAAGAATCCTTTTTCTTCTCGTCCTTGTTCTCTTCGGTCGTAGACTCCTCGGTCTTACTTTCGGACGCCTTCGCGTCCTTGGACTCACTGGAATCCGCCCCCTTCGGCGGTTCCGGTGGGCTGGTCATGTCCTGCTGCTCGGACGTCGTGGCAGCCGACTCACTTGTAGCGGCATTTTCGGGTTCCTCACCCCCACTGAACAGGCTGATCAGACCCCAGATCACACCGATCACAACGACCAGAATCACCACCGCGGCAATACGGCGGCGGATATACACTTCGCGTGGCAATGGGCGCCTATTGTCTGCATCAGTCACAAAATCAATGCTAAATGCTTGCTGCCAAAAGGAGGCGGATAGACACAGTGCTCACGCAAATCAGTGCTCGTGCAAATCAGTGCACTCGCTGCGCGCCCTCGATGTCCAGCCCATAGCTGACAAGTGGCTCCGCCAGCCCATCCGAAAGCCGGTAGCGCAATCCCACCACAGCGCATCGTCCATCAGCCAAGTGTGCCTGAATTTCCGGCGAACGGTCCACAATGTGATCCGCAATCTCCGCCACATGGTTACGCTCGAAATCCTCCCTGCTTTCCATGCCGCGCTTCTTCGCCGACAGCAACGAGGGGGTCACTTTTTCCACCAGCACGCGCTGGAAGCCTGCCGGCATATCGCCACCATGTAATGCCCTAGAGGCCGCGGCAACCGCACCGCATTTTTCGTGACCCAACACAACGACCAGTGGAACCTCCAGGGAATCCACTGCGAATTCCAGTGAAGCCAGCACCGACAGATCGGTGATCTCCCCGGCAGTACGGATCACGAAAACGTCACCGAGACCCTGGTCAAAAAGGATCTCCACCGGCGCTCGCGAATCGGAACACGCCAACACCACAGCCTGCGGCTTCTGTCCAGCCTGCAGCGTAATACGCCGGCTGAGATCCTGGTGCGGGTGGTCGGATTCGCCACGCATAAATCTTTGGTTGCCCTCCCGCAGACTGTCCCAAGCCTGCTGCGGGGTCTTGTGATGGCTCGAAGTCATGCCTCCATTGTGCACCGCGCTACAGTGATTCGTGCAATGAACTCCCCACATGCCGACTCGTCTCAACGTTGCCTCCCGCACTCAGAAAGGCTACCCAGCAAACTCAATAACTGGTACGCCCGCCATGCCCGCGACTTGCCGTGGCGCCACCCAGACACAACCCCATGGGCGATCCTGCTCAGCGAAGTGATGAGTCAGCAAACGCCTGTCGCCCGTGTGATTCCTTTGTGGCAAGCCTGGTTGGAACGCTGGCCCACCCCGGCGGATCTAGCGGAGGCGCCGAAGGCCGAGGTTCTGAAAATGTGGGCTAACCTGGGATATCCCCGGCGCGCCTTGCGCCTACGCGAGTGCGCTATCGCCTGTGTGGAGTGCCACGGTGGAGAGGTCCCCCACCGCATCGCCGAGCTGGAGGCCCTGCCCGGCATCGGAAGTTACACCGCACGCGCTGTCGCCGCTTTCGCTTTCGGCCAGGCTGTGCCCGTGGTCGATACGAATGTTCGGCGCGTCTACCGTCGCCTCGTCGATGGACGTTTCTTGCAAGGTCCCGCGAGGGCGCGGGATCTGGCGGATGTGGCATCGTTGCTGCCGTATGTGGATCCGGATCCTCGTTTGGTTGGACGCCAACTCCCCCACTCGCCACACTCTCAGCCTTCCGCCACAGATTCTGTGACCGACGATGCAAACCTGATGTGTGCTGCCCTCATGGAACTAGGCGCCCTGGTCTGCACAGCGAAAAACCCAGCGTGCGACCGCTGCCCTGTCGTCGATGACTGTGCGTGGGTGATTGCGGGCAAGCCCCAGCCCACTGAGGCTGAAGCGACAGCGGCTGCCCGACGGGTGCAGAAGTTTGAGGGAACGGATCGCCAAGTGCGCGGAAAGATTATGGGGCTACTGCGGGAAGCAGGAGAAGGGGGCGTCACTAAACAAGAAATAGACCTCCTATGGCCTGAGCAGGAACAACGAGAGCGAGCTTTGCAATCGCTACTCGTCGACGGGCTCATGGATTACAACGAGGGCAAATACCACCTGCCTCACTAGGTGGTGACGGACGGGGCTAGTGCGACTTAGCTTTTGTACACGAATGTGCATTAGAGTGATATACGTTACCCAAATCACATTTAGGAATGTTCTATGTCGACTTCAACAACCTCGACTTCGAAGCGTCCGAAAACGACGGGAACCGTCGTGGCCGTGGGCCTCATGTTGTTCTCCATGTTCTTCGGTGCCGGCAACCTCATCTTCCCTCCGATGCTTGGCGTGGAATCCGGTGAGCACTTCACGCCCGCCATGATTGGCTTCCTCCTCACCGGCGTCTTGATGCCAGTGCTGACGGTTATCGCCATCGCGATTTCCGGAACCGGTGTCCGCGACCTAGCCTCCCGCGCCGGCGCCGTGTTCGGCCTCATTTTCTCCATCGTGGCTTACCTGTCCATCGGCGCGCTCTACGCCGTGCCGCGTGCAGCGGCGATCGGCTACGAGCTGGGCATCGAGTCCACCTTTGACCTCACGGGTGGCTGGTGGCGCTTGGCTGGCACATTCGCTTTCTTCCTGGTCTGTTACCTGTTGACGCTGTGGCCTGGCAAGGTTGTGGACACCCTGGGCAAGGCCCTCACCCCAGTACTGCTGATCCTGCTGGCAGTGCTGGCTGTAGTTGGCCTACAGAAGCTGCATGACCCGAGCATTCCTGCGACCGAGGCATATTCCTCTAATCCCCTAGTCAACGGTATTTCTCAGGGCTACTTCACGATGGATTCCATCGGTGCCCTTGCGTTTGCGCTGATCGTTGTGAGCTCTTTTAGCCAAAAGGGCGAAACCGATCACAAGCGAATCGTCAAGCTCTCCGGTATTGCCGCTTTCACCGCAGGATTCTTCCTGATGATGGTCTACCTAGGTCTCGGACTGGTCGGTGCCCGCATGCCCGACAAAGAAACCTACAGCGACGGCGCGGCTATCCTGAGCTCCGCTGCACACCTGACTATGGGCGAAACCGGCGAGATTGTGTTCTCCCTGATCGTGCTGCTGGCCTGCATCACCACCGTCGTTGGTCTGACCGCGGCAACTTCCACATTCTTCCACGAACTGGTTCCGGCGATCAGCTACCGCTGGTGGGCAACGATCCTCACACTTGTTGGTCTGGCGATTGCAAACCTTGGTCTGGAAAAGATTCTGAGCGTCTCCGGCCCTGTGATCGGCCTAATCTACCCGCCGGCGATCGTGCTCATCACCCTGTCCTATGTGCACCTGCTATGCCGTCAGCACAAGCTGGTGTTCTCCTACCGCATTGGTGTGGCCGTGGCTTTCGTGTTCTCTTTCATCGATTTCCTGGCAGCGCTAAACGTGCCGGTCGAGCCGTTGCAAAATGCACTGAGCTGGGTTCCATTGATGGATGCTGGCATGGGTTGGCTGCTACCCACCATCGTCTTCACTGCCATTGGCTTGGCTATCGACTTGAGCCGCAAGGTACCCAACGACGAGGATCAAGAGGTCGACCTTGAGGCACTGGATCCTTTCACCGCCAATGTGGATAACGCGGATGACGAGCAAGTAGACGACGCTACCGAAACCACTAAAAGCACCACTTAACCCCGTTTGGAACATCTAACTAGCGCAACCTAACACTTAGGGCCGTTGAAGCGTTTAGGATTTTTCTATGACGTTTTCTCGCCCCGGTTCCAACCGTTTTCTTAGCTCCCTAAGTTCCCGTTTTCTCTCCGTAACCTGTGCAGCTCTCCTGCCTGTCGCCGGAGTTTCCGCTGCTGCAGCCCCAGCGGTCGCCGCCCCTGCGCCGGGCGGCTTTTATGGTTCTGTCGACGGCTCGCTCTCCAAAGCTGCGGCAACAGGCAGTGGCAAGTCCGCCGTCGGTTCCCTGCCGAACTACGATCCAGACAGCTTCTACTCCTCCCTGCCGCTCCAGGTAAAAGGCAAGCCGGGAGAAATCCTGAAAACTGCCCCGAGCAATTTCGCCTTGGGCATCCCCTTTGTCGACTGGACGAATAGCGAAGCCCAGCGCGTGGCTTATGTTTCCACCAACTCCCGGGGCGAGACGGTTCCTGTGACTGGCACAGTTTTGGTCCCCCGCGCGCCCTACACCGGCGGTGGTGAGCGCCCGTTACTGGTAGTCGCGCCAGGCACCCAGGGCAGCGGTGATGCGTGTGCCCCAGGCAAGCTACTGTCGATGGGTTTGGAATACGAAGCCGCTCCCGTTGCAGCAGCCCTCTCCCGCGGTTGGGCTGTGGCTCTCACTGACTTAAATGGCCTGGGTACACCTGCCCAGCACACATATATGAACCGTGTGGATCAGGGAAATGCCACCCTAGATATGGCTCGCGCGGCGAAGAACCTGCAGCGAGTTCCACAGTCCGCACCGGTTGCCCTGTGGGGCTATTCCCAGGGTGGCGGCTCGTCTGCTGCAGCACTGGAGCTGGCTCCCACCTATGCCCCGGAGATTAACCTGAAGGCCGGCTATGCAGGCGGTGTGCCTGCGGATCTGCATACCACGTCGGTAGCCATCGATAATGGCCCGCTGGCCGCCGCACTCGGATACACCCTCAACGGATTTTTGATCTCCAACCCAGAGATCCGCGGCACCGTCGAAGAGCATATGAATGATAAGGGCAAGGAGTTTGTGCGCCAGACCGCGAGCGAATGCCTTCCCGAATCACTTCTGCGTCACGCGTACACGGACACCCGCACCCTGACGAAGTCCGGCGAGTCACTGACGGAGCTATTGCAGGAGCAGCCATTTAAGAAGCTTGTTGACGCCCAACGCATCGGTAACCGCCCGCCTCAGGTTCCTGTGTACGTCGGCCATGGCACAAACGACGACACGATCCCGGTAGAGCAGAGCCGACGCATGGCACGCCAGTGGGCAAAGGGCGGCACGAAGGTGAACTACGTGGAGCACGCCCTCCCCCACACCGTGCCGCTGGGCGATCACATGCTGCCAATGCTAACGAACCTGGTACCGGCTCTGGACTGGTTGGATAACGTGATCCACGGTCGGCCAGTTCCATTTAACAAGGCCTAGGCCGCTTTTTATGAGGCCTAGGCTGGCTTTTCGTTAGCCTTTCTGATCCCAATCGTCGCCGGATTCGGCGGCGTCAAAATCCTTATCCTCCGGCACACTGCCCTCAGCGGCGACAGACACAGCTTCCTGTGCCTCGTCGGCAACTTCATCCTCGCCAACATCTGGCAGAGGCTTGGGCTTGGTGCCGAACACGAACTTCGCATCGTCGCCCTTGGATTCGCCGTCCCAGTTCTCGACGTCCACGGTGACGATCTCGCCTGCTCCGATCTCGCCGAACAGGATCTTCTCGGACAGCTGATCCTCGATCTCACGCTGAATGGTGCGACGCAGTGGACGGGCACCCAGAACCGGGTCGAAGCCGCGCTTGGCCAGCAGGGACTTCGCCTGCTCGGTGAGCTCCAGATCCATATCCTTCTGCTGCAGCGCAGTGCGTACGCGCCCCAGCAGTAGGTCGACCATCTGCACGATCTGCTCGCGGGTCAGCTGGTGGAAGACCACGATGTCGTCGATACGGTTCAGGAACTCTGGGCGGAAGTGCTTCTTCAGCTCGTCGTCGACCTTCTGCTTCATCCGCTCGTATTGAGTGTCCTCGTCGGCCTCACCGGAGGAGCTAAAGCCCATGCCCACAGCCTTCGAGATGTCCCTGGTACCCAGGTTGGAGGTGAAGATCAGAACGGTGTTCTTGAAGTCCACCATGCGACCCTGGCCATCTGTCAGGCGACCATCTTCCAGCACCTGCAGCAGGGTGTTGTAGATCTCGGTGTGTGCCTTTTCAATCTCATCGAAGAGCACCACGGAGAACGGCTTGCGGCGAACCTTCTCGGTCAGCTGGCCACCCTCGTCGTAGCCGACATATCCCGGAGGGGCACCGAACAGGCGGGAGGCCGTGAACTTGTCATGGAACTCGCCCATGTCGATCTGGATCAGCGCGTCGTCGTCACCGAATAGGAACTCGGCCAGAGCCTTCGACAGCTCGGTCTTACCCACACCGGACGGGCCAGCGAAGATGAACGAACCAGACGGACGCTTCGGATCCTTTAGCCCGGCGCGGGTACGGCGAATCGCACGAGAGACAGCTTTGACGGCATCGTCCTGGCCGATGATGCGCTTGTGCAGCTCGTCTTCCATATGCAGCAGACGGGTGGATTCCTCCTCCGTCAGCTTGAAGACAGGGATGCCGGTCCAGGTGCCCATAACCTCGGCGATTTGCTCTTCGCCGACTTCGGCAACCTCGTCCAGTTCGCCTGCACGCCATGCCTTTTCCTTCTCGGCGCGCTCTTCGCCCAGCTTGCGCTCATCATCACGCAAAGCTGCTGCCTTCTCGAAGTCCTGCTCGTCGATAGCCGCTTCCTTCTTACGGCGTACCTCGGCAATCTTGTCATCGACCTCCTGGATCGACTTAGGGGCAGTCATGCGCTTGATGCGCATACGTGCACCCGCCTCGTCGATCAAGTCCACGGCCTTATCCGGCAGGAAGCGGTCGTTGATGTAGCGATCTGCCAGCTGAGCCGCAGCGGTCAGTGCGCCATCGGTGATCGATACACGGTGGTGTGCCTCGTAGCGGTCGCGCAGGCCCTTCAGGATCTTTACGGTCAGCTCGACGGAAGGCTCTGGTACCTGTACCGGCTGGAAGCGGCGCTCCAGGGCAGCGTCCTTCTCGATGTGCTTGCGGTATTCATCCAGGGTGGTCGCGCCGATGGTCTGCAGCTCGCCACGGGCCAGCTTCGGCTTCAGAATGCTGGCTGCGTCGATCGCACCCTCGGCAGCACCCGCGCCGACGAGGGTGTGGATCTCGTCGATAAACAGGATGATGTCGCCGCGCTGGTTGATCTCCTTGAGCACCTTCTTCAGGCGTTCCTCGAAGTCACCGCGGTAGCGGGAACCCGCCACCAGGGAACCCAGATCCAGGGAGTACAGCTGCTTATCCTTCAGCGTCTCCGGCACCTTGCCGTTGACGATGTCCAGCGCCAAGCCTTCAACCACAGCGGTCTTACCCACACCGGGCTCACCGATCAGCACCGGGTTGTTCTTGGTGCGGCGGGACAGAACCTGCATCACGCGCTCGATCTCGTTTTCACGACCAACGACCGGGTCGAGCTTGCCATCCTTGGCTGCCTGGGTGAGGTTGCGGCCAAACTGATCCAGTACGAGGGAGTTGGACTTCTGTCCGGGTCGGCTCGGTGCGCCATCAGCGCTACTGCCAACTCCGGCGGTGGCAGGCTCGCCACCACCGTTGTCCTCGTCGTTCCCCTCGTAGCCGCTGAGCAGCTGGATGACCTGCTGGCGCACGCGGGAGAGATCAGCGCCGAGCTTCACCAGCACCTGGGCAGCCACGCCCTCACCCTCGCGGATTAGGCCGAGCAGGATGTGCTCGGTACCGATGTACTTGTGCCCCAGCTGCAGTGCCTCACGCAGTGCAAGTTCCAGCACCTTCTTGGCGCGCGGAGTGAAAGGAATGTAGCCGCTCGGCGGGTGACCACCGGTGCCGATGATGTCCTTTACTTCGGTGCGCACGGCATCCAGGGAGATCCCCATGGATTCCAAAGCCTTGGCCGCTACACCCTCGCCTTCCTGGATCAGGCCGAGCAGGATGTGCTCAGTGCCGATGTAGTTGTGGTTAAGCGCGCGTGCTTCCTCCTGCGCCAACACAACGACGCGGCGCGCGCGATCCGTGAACCTCTCGAACATGGTGTGCTCCCTTTTTCAAAAGATGTAGCTTGCGTATTCGCCAATGTTGCCCACCTTAGCCGTGAGTGCGGACAACTCATATCGCCTTCCGTACAACTCTGCGCCGTTCCTCCTTTATTCCGACGCCACCCCCACCCCAGATACCCAAGTATCAGCAGGTCAACAGACAATTCTAGCCACACTTTTTAGGCTGTACGCCGTCAGCGAACGCACGTCTCGATAAGCGCTTGCACGGCAGCAACTCAGCCTAATTTGCACCTACCACCCCGCTTCAACACCCGCTTTCTACACGCGCCCCCACATATGTTGTTCTCATAGTTATTTTTTCAAAGTGAGACATTTTCGTATCTAGAACATTACAGTGATGTAGACCACTGAAGCTCGCCAAGCCTAGCTCACCAAGCCTGAGGAAGACCCCTAAGGAGAGTCACCCAAAAATGAACGCAGCAGCCGCCGCTCAGTTGCCGAAACCCACCCTCACCGATCACATCGGGACTGCTGGCACACTCCTTAAAGGCACCCTGCCCCTGTTCAAATCCGGAGTGCTGGGCTCCATGAGCCCCGTCGCCGCTTCCAAGGCTCTCAAGGGAGTCTTCCAATGGGCATTCCTTCCTGCCGGCCTACTTGCCATCGGTGCTGCTCGCGACCCCTACCACACGGCCATTATCGATGACGCGGGCTCGATGACGTACCAAGAACTCCACGAACAATCCACAGCCTTGGCGCAAGCCCTGTTCCGCACCGGCGTCCGCGAACGTGATCGCATCGGCGTTCTGTGCCGCAACCACCGCGGGTTCATCCTCACTCTGTGCGCGCATGGCCGGCTGGGTACGGACATTGTCCTCTTCAATACGGGGGCGTCGGCAAAACAGACCCAGGCCGTGATCCAGGAGCAAAAGATCGACATCCTCTTTATCGACGAGGAATTCCTGCCGCTGCTGCCGAAGGATTTCGATGCTTGCCCGGTGATCATCGCCTGGGAAAACGGCGATACGCTGGGGCTTTCCCGCGAGGCCGAGGAAGCGCTGAAGAAGCCTTCCAATATTCGCGACGCAATCGCAAGCGGAGACTACGCCACCCGTAGCGAAGACTGGGCGTCCCTCAACGAGGTTCTGCGCACCACACCGGAGAACCTCTCTATTCCCAATCGTCCGCGCCAGGGCCGCACCATCATCCTCACCTCAGGAACCACCGGCACCCCCAAGGGCGCGCGGCGACCAGAGCCGAAGACATACATGCCGGCGTCGTCCATCATGAGCCGCATTCCGATGCGCCACCACCGTCCGTCGTTCCTTTCTGCCCCCATGTTCCACACCTGGGGTTTCGCGCAGATCCAGCTGGCTCTGGCGCTGCGCAACACGATGATCATGCAGCGCCGCTTCTCCCCCGAAGGCGCCGTCCAGCTGATTGAGAAGAACCGGCCGTACACGATTGCCATGGTGCCGACGATGTTGCGCCGTATGTTGGAGGTTGTGCCGGAGGGATTTAATCCGGGCACGAAGATCATCGCCACTTCGGGCGAGGCTCTGCCGCCGAATGTTGTGCGCGAGACTCAAAAAAAGTTCGGCGATGTGCTGTACAACCTATACGGCTCCACCGAGGTCAGCTGGGCTTCTATTGCAACACCGGAGGATCTGCGCAAGCACATCAACACCGCCGGTAAACCGCCCATGGCTACAACTCTGAAGATCCTGGACGACAACGGCACTGAACTGCCGGAAGGCGAGATCGGTCGCATCTTCGTCAAGAACGACATGCTGTTCGAGGGCTATACCCGCCCCGGCTCCGATAAGGAGATCATCGATGGCATGGTCGCCACTGGTGACCTCGGCTACTACCAGGATGGACTGCTGTTTATTTCCGGTCGCAGTGACGACATGATCGTTTCCGGCGGAGAGAATGTCTTCCCCCAGGAGACGGAAGATGTGGTCAACTCCATGGACTTCGTCGCGGAGTCGGCCGTGCGTGGTGTGGCGGATCCGGAATTCGGACAGGCCCTGTGCGCGTGGGTTGTACCGGATGGCAAGACTGCCGCCGAACTGACTGATGCAGAAAAGGCGGAGTTTGAGGAGCAAGCAAAGGCAGAGGTCAAGGCGCATCTAGCTCGCCACAGCGTGCCGCGCTACTTCATCTACCTGGACAAGCTCCCCCGCAATGCGGTGGGCAAGGTGGTTCCGCGCGAACTGCCGCAACCCTAAACGAAAACCAACCTAAGCGGAAACCAATCGGGCTGGGCTCCAAACACCGCCCCACACAGGTGCGCGCCTGGGTGCGCAATAATGAGGGGTATGAACCAGCAACAATCTCAGCCCCTCCGCCCGCGCGTTCTATCCATCGCCGGTACCGACCCGACGGGTGGAGCCGGCGCGCAGGCCGATCTCAAATCCATCATGGCGGCAGGCGGCTATGGCATGTCCGTCATCACCGCACTCGTTGCACAGAACACGCAGGGCGTGCGCGAAATCCACACTCCCCCGCTGGATTTTCTGCGTGCGCAGCTCGATTGCGTCTTTGAAGACGTCGCCGTTGATGCCGTAAAGATCGGAATGCTTGGCGATACAGCAACTATTCAGGCTGTGCGCGATTACCTGCAGAAACACCATGTCACTACGGTGTTGGATCCCGTGGCTGTAGCCTCCTCCGGCGATCGGCTGCTCACTGCCGATGCCGAGGACGCACTGCGGGACTTTGCTGCTGCTTCTTCTGTGGTGACGCCGAATCTCCCCGAGCTGGCACTCCTTACCAACACCGACCTCGCCGGCAGCGAGCAGGAAGCAGTTGAAATCGCGACGCAGTGGGCGGCAAAAACCGACACCACCGTGATCGTGAAACTGGGTCATCTCGCCGGGTCGGAGGCCGGAAATATTGCCGTGGCCCCATCCGGGACAACCCACAAAGTCAGTTCGCCACGGGTGGAAACCAAAAACACCCACGGCACGGGGTGTTCATTGTCCTCTGCCCTGGCCACGCGGCTGGGGGCAGGCGATTCCTTAGAGCAAGCACTGGAATGGTCCACTAAATGGCTCAACGAGGCCATCGCCAATGCCGACAAATTGCTAGTCGGTAAAGGCCATGGCCCCGTTGATCACTCGGTGCGCCTGTTTTAACAGGCTGGGCGCCTTAAGCGCTGGCTCTTACTTGAGCTCCTTGGAGGAAAGACCCAGCTCGCGTCGTGCAACAACCAGCTGCTGAATCTGCTGGGTGCCCTCGAAGATGTCCAGGATCTTGGAGTCGCGAGCCCACTTCTCCAGCAGGTCACGCTCGGAGTAGCCATAAGCTCCGGCCATCTCCACCGCGCGCAGGGTCAGGTCGGTAGCCATGCGACCGGCCTTTGCCTTGCACTCGGAGGCTTCCTTGCTGTTCGGCTGCTTGTTGTCGGCCATCCAGCCGGCGCGCAGCGTCATCAGGTATGCGGCTTCCCAGTCGCTCTCCAGGCGAATGTACTCGCTGGCAGCTGCAGGCTGGTTCCACGCCGGGGCGTCGTAGTTGATCTCCACACCAGCATCGGTGAGGATCTCGCGCAGCTTTTCCAGCGCGGCGCGAGCAACACCAACGGCCATGGCGGCAACCATGGGGCGAGTGTTGTCGAAGGTGGCCATCACGCCGCCGAAGCCCTTCTTGGTGTCCACCTCCGGGGAACCGAGCAGGTTCTCCTTCGGGATGCGGACGTTGTCCAGGATGAAGTGCGCGGTGTCGGAGGAGCGGATGCCCAGCTTGTGCTCCAGGCGAACCAGTTCGAAGCCCGGGGTGTCGCGCGGGACGACGAAGGACTTAATAGCTGCGCGGCCTGCGGACTTGTCCACAGATGCCCAAACGACAACGTGGGTGCAGCGCTCGCCGGCGGTGACGAAGATCTTCTCACCGTTCAGGACGTACTCGTCACCATCTAGCTTGGCGGTGGCGGCAACGGCTGCGGAGTCGGAGCCGAACTGCGGCTCCGTGATGGCCATAGCGGCCCAGATCTTGCCGAAGCGCTCGAGCTGCTCATCGTCGGCCACTGCGGCGACGGCTGCGTTACCCAGGCCCTGGTAAGGGATGGAGAGGGTCAGTCCGACGTCGCCCCAGCAGGTCTCGATGACGTTGAGGATGGAGGCCATGTTGCCGCCATTCTTGACGCCCTCAGTCTTCTTCTTGTCATCGCCGCGGCCACCGGAGGCACCGGCCATGGTCTGGCCGGCATCTGCCATACCTTCGACCAGGCTGGCCATGGTGTCCAGCTCAACGGGGCGCTCGTGCTCCGCGAGGTCGTACTTGCGGGAGATCGGACGGAAGATTTCGGCGGCGGCCTGGTGCGCTTGGTTCTGGCCCGCCTTCAAACGCTTGGGGAGTTCCAGATTAATCATGATGTGGTTCCTTGAAGTTCCTAGTGCTTATTCGATATCGATTCGAATGTGTGGCGGGAGTTAGACGACGACTACGCCTTCGGCGATGCCAATGGCGCGCATGTCGCGGTACCAGCGCTCGACCGGGTGCTCCTTGGTGAAGCCGTGGCCACCCAGCAGCTGCACGCCGTCGAGGCCCATGACCATGCCCTTGTCGGAGGCGTAACGGCGAGCCAGACCGGCCTCACGGTTGAAGGAGAGGCCCTGGTCCAGGCGGGAAACACCGCGCAGCAGGATCAGGCGCAGGCCGTCGAGCTCGATGCGCAGGTTGGCGACCATGAAGGCTACGGCCTGACGGTGCGAGATCGGCTCGCCGAAGGCTTCGCGCTCGTTGACGTACTTCTTGGTGTACTCCAGGATGGCTTCGCCGGTGCCGGCTGCCAGTGCGGCCCAGCCCAGGCGGGAGCGACGGATGATCTCCGCGTAGTTTTCCTTGCGCTCTTCAGCGGATAGGTCCTTGCCACCCAGCAGCTGGCTGGCGGGAACGCGGACGTCCTTCAGCAGAACGCGCCCCAGGGCAGCGCCGCGCAGACCCATGGACGGGTCAGCCTCGACAACGAGACCCTCGGTATCGGACTCGACGATGACGAAGGTGTTTTCACCGTCCAGGTTGACGGCGATGATGAACAGCTCAGCCTTGCCTGCGTTCGGAACCATGGTCTTGACGCCGTTGATAACGATGTCATCGCCCTCGCGGACGGCGGTGGTCTGCAAGGTGAAGGGGTCGAACAGCGGGCGGGACTCAGAGACGACCACAGCGGAGGCCGGGACGGATTCGCCAGCGAACTCCGGCAGGTAGGTCTTCTGCTGGGAGTCGTCACCGTAGTTGGTGATGACATTCGCCACACCAGCCGGCGCCAGGATGGCAACAGCCTGGCCCATGTCGCCGAATGCCAGAGCCTCGGCGATCAGGGCGTTGGTGGTAGCGCCAGACGCAGAGGCGATGCCTTCATACTCCTCCGGCAGGTTGATCAGGGCAACGCCCAGCTCGGCGGCTGCTTCGAGCAGACCCTCGGCAGGCTCGGATGCCTCATTCTGGTCGTGGCCGGTGGGACGCAGGCGCTCTTCTGCGAACTCGCGTACTGCGGCGACGATCATCTCCTGATCCTCGGTGGGGGTCAGGTCAAACAGTGCCTTACCCGGTGCCGGCGCCTCAGTCGGGACGGGCTGGTTGTTCTCGTCGGTGGTCTGGTTTGCCAGACGAACCGGCTTGCCAGAGCCCTTGATCTTCTTGAACTGGCGGTTCACGGCACCGAGGGTGCGCATACCGGTCTTAGTGGACTGATAGGCAACGCGGTCGACCTTCTTGCCGAGGCCGTACTTCTCTGCCAGGTCGGAGCCTGTGAACTTCGTCAGGACTCCCATAACCGTGCCGATTGCATCTCGCTTGATGTTGTTCAGGCCAGGAGTTGAATCGGCACGCTTGCTTCGGTCGCTCATTTCGTGCGGCCACCTTTCACTGGTTGTCAGCGCAAATCAAATATCTGCATGTGCGGATAATTATGTATGTAGCGTAAACCACTCTAATGGCGCGCGTCACACTTTGGGGCAATTGGCGTCCTGAATTACACCCGAATACGAAAAAAGGTGCACGATTGTGCACCTTTTGCGCTGAACGGCAACGCTAGTCGGGTGGTCGCCACGGGTACCACCCGAGGGGATCCCTAGCGTCTGTATTAGTTACTAGGTATGCCGCTCGACTAGTTGTCGCGCTCCGGCTTCACGATCGGGAAGAGTACGGTTTCGCGAATACCCAGGCCGGTCAGGGCCATGAGCAGGCGGTCAATACCCATGCCGGTACCTGCCGTCGGCGGCATACCCTGCTCCATGGCGGCCAGGAAATCTTCGTCCAGACGCATTGCCTCGTCGTCACCATTGGCGGCCAGGCGTGCCTGATCCTCGAAACGCTCGCGCTGAATAACCGGATCCACCAGCTCGGAGTAGCCGGTAGCCAGCTCGAAGCCGCGGACGTACAGGTCCCACTTCTCCGTCACACCTGGCTTGCTGCGGTGCTGGCGGGTCAGCGGGGAGGTCTCGACCGGGAAGTTACGCACGAAGATGGGGCCTTCCAGCTGGTCCTCGCACAGGATCTCCCAGATTTCCTCCACCAGCTTGCCGTGGCCCCAGCCACCCTTGGCGGGAACGTCCAGGCCAATAACCTTGGCGATCTCCTTCAGTTCCTCAACGGTGGAGTCGATCGTCACCTCCGGCTGGCCGGGGTACTTGCGCGCAAGTGCCTCGTTCAGCGAGGGGTACATCTCGATTTCCTTCCACTCCCCGCCGAAGTCGAACTCGGTGCCGTCGGCCAGGCGCACCTTGCCGGTACCCTCCAGGTCGGTGCCCTTGGTCAGCTGGTCCACGATGTACTGGATGGACTCGCGGGTGGTACGCGCGCAGTCGTCGTAGTCGCCCCATGCTGCATAGGTCTCCAGCATTGCGAACTCAGGAGAGTGGGACTTGTCCACGCCCTCGTTGCGGAAGTTGCGGTTGATCTCGAAGACGCGGTCGATGCCACCGACCACAGCGCGCTTCAGGAACAGCTCCGGCGCGATGCGCAGGTACAGGTCGATATCCAGGGCGTTGGAGTGGGTCACGAACGGACGGGCCGCCGCGCCACCGTGCAGGGTCTGCAGCATCGGGGTCTCGATCTCTACGAAGCCCTCGCCCTCCATGTAGTCACGCAGGGCGCGGATGACCTTCACGCGGGTCATCGCGTTCTTGCGGGCTTCCTCGCGCACGATCAGGTCGTTGTAGCGCTGGCGCACGCGGGTCTCTTCATTCATCTCGGCGAACGCCACGGGCAGCGGACGCAGGGCCTTGGCAGCCATGACCCACTCGCTGGCCATGACGGACAGCTCGCCGCGGCGGGAGGCGATCACGCGACCAGTCACACCAATGAAGTCGCCGAGATCCACGTCAGCCTTCCAGGCCGCGAGTGCGTCCTCGCCAACCTCCGCCAGAGAAAGCATGGCCTGCAGCTGCGTCCCGTCGCCATCCTGCAGGGTGGCGAAGCACAGCTTGCCTGTGTTGCGCATGAAGATCAGACGCCCGGTCACGCTCACTACGTCCTGGGTTTCGTCGCCTGCGGCGAGGTAGGTGACGCCCTCTGCCTCCACCGGCTGCTCTTCAGCTTCACCGTCAGTCTTCTGCACTGCCCACTTTGCGCGCACCTCGGCCAGGGAGTGGGTGCGTGGCACCTCTACCGGGTAAGCGTCCTTGCCGGATTCGAGGATGCGCTGCCGCTTTTCACGGCGGATGCGTAGCTGTTCAGGGACGTCAGAAGCTGGGGTTTTCGATGCGTCAGTCACAGGACATAAGTTTAGCGCACCTTAAATCAACCAGTCATTGGGGCTAAACAGCTCGAAGTGAATCTCCTTCGGCGATAGCGCATCCGAGTGCTCAGCAAGCTGATCGCGCAGGTTCTGCAGGAATTTACTGCCACCACATAGGTACCAGTGAGCTCCTTGTGGGATTAGCCCTTCTTCTGCCATCTTGGCAAGCTCTACGGTTTCACCGTTATCTCGGTATCGGACGATATGGCGAGCTTCACCGTTTTCCGCGAGTGCGGAGACTTGGGACTCCGTGATGTCTCGCTGAGCATAAGTCTCTGGGGCGGCATCAGCGTGAATAGCGGTAACACTCGGTACCCCACCCGTTGCCGAGCGAGCAACTAGAGCAGCCAACATACCGGCCATCGGAGTAGAGCCGATTCCCTGTGAAACCAAAATCACCGGGGCATCATCGTCTTGCAGAACCAGGTCGCCGGCCGGCAGGGTGGCTTCCACTTGACTGCCGGTTTCCAACTCATCCATGAGGAAAGAACTGACCTCGCCATCACGCTGCACGGCGACGGTGAAGGTCTCCTCCGTAGTGCCGACGATGGAATACTGGCGAAGCTGACGAGCACCGTCGGAGAGTTCAACTCCAATGGAAACATACTGGCCAGGCAAGGCGTCACTGAAGTTCACGCCATTAAAGGTAAACTCCACGACGTTGTGGGAAAGCTGCTTCTTCTCCTGCAAAGTAACAGTTCGGAACACATCCCCGTCGGCCACATCAGCTGACCGGTAAAGGTTGCGCTCGAAATCGATCAATACTTTGGCCATCAACCAGTAGACCTCGTCCCATGCGGCAGCAACCTCGGGGGTTACCACGTCTTCACCCAACACCTCTACGATGGCGGCGAAAAGATTGTCATGCACGATCTGGTACTGGTCCTCTGTGATGCCGAGGGACACATGTTTGTGACCAATGCGGGAGAGCATTTCGCGTGGGTCAGGGGCATCGGGGTTGACCAGCATAGAAGCGAAAGTAGCGATGGAAGCGGCTAAAGCCTTTTGTTGCTCACCTGAACGTTGATTACCACGGTTGAATAGGTCAGAGAGCAGCTCAGGATGCTTCTTGAACATGGTGCGGTAGAACACTGGAGTGATGTCTTCAATTGCCCCGCCGACGATAGGCAAAGTTGCCTTGATGATTTCCTCATTTTCGGGGGCCAGGGAAATATCAGTAGTTTGAGGTTGAGTTGAGATATACAAAGCGTCAAGCTCCTTACTTTTTTGCGCCAGGCCTCTGTGGAGTATGTGGTAACCCAAGGCTCTGATAAGTGCGGCTTTTTCCAGAATGTGCGGGTGCGGTATTCGCTATGAGGTCGCCGATAGTGTCTCCATCCAACTCCGCGAAGAATGCTTCGCGTGCTGCGGCGAGGCGTCTACGGAGAGCACAGTCGCGGGCGGCAAGAGGGCAACGTTGGCCGCCTTCGCAATCCACGACTTCGCCGGGACCTTCCAATTGGCGCAATATCTTGCCCACACTTGCCTGACGGGTCCTATCCGCCAGATACACTCCACCACTCCTACCTCGTACGGCAGTCACCCATCCCAAATCGACGAGCCGGGCATTTACTTTTGCCACATGGTTAGTCGATCCGTTGATACGCGTCGCGAGGTCAGCGAGAGTCACTCTCTCACCTTCCCGCAGATCCCCGAGAACCATGAGTATCCTCAGGCCGAGATCTGCAAACGTGGTCAAGTGCATATTTCCACCCTATGCCCCCATTAATAAAAGTTCTATATGAGATGCATCTTTTATTGTGGCCTGTGAGAAAAGTAACACTAAAGAACATGTCGATTGACACCGCTGGCGAATAGGCAAGTGGGAGGCCTAGCGAATCAACAGTTGCTAAGCCTCCGGGTGGCGCGGGTTCTTGAGCCCCGAGCCGTCCGGCACGTGGGCCGGGTCTCCGCCGAGCTCCACCTGCTTGTTGTTCTCGTCCACGAAAACCACGCGGGAGGCGTAGTCCTTCAGGTCTTCCTCGCTGTACTGGGCGTACCCGATAATTATGACGAGATCACCGGGACTGATTAGGCGCGCGGCGGCACCGTTGATACCGATCACTCCGCTGCCTCGGTCGCCGGTGATGGCGTAGGTCGTCAGGCGGTTGCCGTTATCGATGTCGACGATGTCGATCTGCTCGCCTTCAAGGATGTCGGCAGCTTCCATCAGATCAGCGTCGATGGTGCACGAGCCGACGTAGTGCAAGTCGGCCTGCGTAACTGTCGCACGGTGGATCTTTGATTTCAGCATTGTTCGCAACACGGGTGAACACCTTACTCGCGGCACAGCAATTAATCTATTTAGCTGGGATTTAGGCGTTCCGGTGCGCGCCGTCGCTCGGCAAAGCCACCACAAACTCGGGTTCATTAAAGCCCTTTTTCGCGAATGCCTCCGCCACAGCCTGCGCCGTTGCTTCCACCCGATCCTCGCGCAGCAGTGCAATGGCGGAGCCGCCGAATCCACCACCGGTCATGCGGGCGCCCAATGCTCCCTGTTCCATTGCCATATCCACCGCGGTATCTAGCTCCGGCACAGTGACCTCGTAGTCATCGCGCAGGGAGGCGTGACTGCCCTGCATCGATCGTCCGAAGGCCTCCACGTCTCCACCACTGATCTGTTGGATCGCTTCCGCGGTGCGGGCAATCTCGCTAACCACATGGCGTACGCGTGCCGCCACCTGCTGTGGGTCTTGGCCATTCGCTTGTGCCCACCGGGCGGAGTCCGCCTCTGCGTCCTTCGCATAGCGTAGGCTGCTCACGCCCAGGTCGGCGGTCACCCCATCGATCACGGCACGGCGCGCGGCGTATTGCCCATCGTTCAGGCGGTGCGGGGCATTCGTGTTCATGATGAGGATGGCAAGCCCGCGCGCCGCGATGTCGAAAGGAACTAACGTGGCGCTGTCTTCGGCGAAGTCGATGGCGAGCGCGTGGCCAGCCTGCCCGAATAGGGAAATGCGCTGGTCGAGGCCGCCCGTGGAGACGCCGACTACCTCATTTTCTGCTCTTATTGACGCCCTCATGAGTCCGCTGCGCACCGCATCATCAAGGGGTGCGCTGCCGTTTAGGTCGAAGGCTGCAAGAGCCGCCGAGCATTCCAACGCTGCGGAGCTGGAAAGCCCTGCGCCGACTGGCACGTCGGACTCAATGGCGAGGTTCAATCCACCGGCAGGCATCAGCCCGGCCTCGATGGCCGCCCAGATGGCTCCGACTGCGTAGCCGGCCCAGTTGGCTGGATTATTGGGGCCAACCTCGGAAACAGGAATCTCGACGTGGACGATTTCGGCTGGGTCACCGTAGCGAGAAGCTACGCGGTACACACCGTCATTGTTCTTGGCGGCGGCCACGTAGGTGCGCTGCGAGAGCGCGAAGGGCAGGCTGATGCCGTCGGCATAGTCCACGTGCTCACCGATCAGGTTGACGCGGCCCGGCGCGGACCACACACCCGCAGATTGATAGCCGTAGACCTGTTGGAATAGGGATTGTACGTCGGCGGTGCCCTGCTCCTCGGTGCGGGTCTGCAGCCAGCGGGGGGTTACGTTAGTTGGCATTGTCGGCTACCTCCCGGAAGCGCTCGGCGATTCTTTCTGGTGTGGTGTCGGAAATCCAGGCTTCCTGGCCGGACTCGCTTCCCGCCAGGAACTTCATGCGCCCAGCAGAGCGCATCATCGAATACAGCTGCAAGTACAGGCGACCGTTTTCGCGATCCTCCCCCACCGGTGCCTGGTTCCAGGCAGCGATATAGGGAGTACGTTCAATGCCCTCGAAGAAGCGATCCATACGGCCCAGCAGGTCTAGGTAGAAGCGGGTGAGTTCATCCTTTTCCTCGTCTGTGAGTGCCGCGAAATCCGGGACTGCCCGGTTGGCCATTAGGATGACCTCGACCGGCCACTTTGCTGCCGCCGGAACATAAGCGGTGAAGTGCTCTCCAGCGAGAAGTACACGGGTGCCGGATTCCTTTTCAGCGGACAAGACGGCGTCAAAAAGATCCTGGCCGGTGTCTTCCCGGAAAGCGCGAGCGCGCGTGGCTACCTCGGCGGCGCGCGGCGGAACGAAGGGATAGGAGTAGATCTGGCCGTGCGGGTGTTGCAGCGTCACGCCGATTTCCTTGCCGCGGTTTTCAAAGGGGAACACATAGCGGATGCCCTCGATAGCGGAGAGCTCAGCGGTGCGGTGGGCCCAGGCTTCGACGACGGTACGGGCACGCTCGTAGGACAGGTCCTTAAACGAGGAGTTCACATCCGGGGTAAAGCAGACGACCTCGCAGCGGCCAATGGCGGGCTTACGGGGGAAAAGCTCCTGGCCGTCGACCTGTGTGGCGAAGTCGTCCGGCACCTCCATGTGCATGGACAGGGAGGGGAAGCGATTTTCAAAAACCACGACGTCGTAATCATCGGCGGGCACCTCAGTGGGCAGTTCGCCAGGTTTGGTGGGGGCCAGCGGATTCTCGTTCGCCGGGGGCATGAATGTGCGGTTCATACGGTGGGCGGCGTAGACATACCACTGGCCGGTCAAAGGATCCTGCCGCATCTCGGATTCCGTGGTGGCCTGTGGCAGATCACGGGAATCGTGCAGCTCCCGTTGTTTCTCCCCTGCCACGTATGCCGGTTCATCGTCGAAGTACAGCAGCTCGCGGCCATCCGCAAGTGTCGTTCGAGTTACCTTGAAATCATGCTGCACGGCGTGGATCACTCCCTTTAGTTAATGCGCATAGAAGCGCACGAAGAAAAAGCCCGCCTCTTCAGTGGGGCGGGCAATGCGTTATTTAGTTTGCGGTTCCTGTGGTTCGGCGGATTCATCAATCTTGATTGGATCCAACTTGGTCCACAGTACGAAGATCGCTGCCACGGCGATCATGGCCAACCCGCACACCAGGTTATATGTTTCGTTCTTCGGCTCGCCGGTGGATACATCCATACCCGGGTCAAGCAGGAAGTAGCTCAGCAAGAGCACAAGTCCGTACAGGCCCATGAGGGAACCGATGACATTGCGGATATCGAAGGCACCCGCCATGTGGGAGCCCTTCTTAGCAGTGTTCTTAGCCATTGTGTCCATTCACTCCTTTCTGAAAAACTTGCGCCCTTGTTAAGCGAACACGATGTTGAGGACGAGCACCATGGCCAGGCATAGGATGCCCAGCGGTACGGTGCGGCGGTACCACGGCAGGCTGGCTTCGGCAGCATCCGTGAGGTTTTCCTTCGGGGTGACGGACTTGACGAAGCCCACCAGTTCCTCATCCGGCTTCGGCTTGGTGACCATGGAAACCAGGATGGAAGCGATGATGTCCGTGACGAATGCCAAGGATGCGGCGACAAAGGCCGTGCCCTGTCCCGGGAGGTTGAAGAAGCTAGCGTCGGTGCTGCCGAAGGTGGCTATAGCCCAGTAGACAATCGCGATACCCGTACCGGAAACCAGGCCGACCCAACCTGCGGTGGGCGTCATGCGCTTCCAGAACATACCCAGGATGAAGGTGGCGAACAGCGGGGCGTTGAAGAAGCCGAACAGCGTCTGCAGGTAGTCCATGACGTTGCCGAAGTTGGATGCCAGCAGGGCGGTGAACACGGCGATGACGGTAGCGCCGACGGTGGCCATACGGCCGACCTTCAGGTAGTAGTCGTCGTCGCGGTCCTTCACGATGTAGGACTGCCAGATGTCATAGGAAAACACGGTGTTGAAGGCGGAAATATTAGCCGCCATACCAGCCATGAATGCGGCCAACAGACCTGCGATGGCCACGCCCAGCAGGCCGTTCGGCAGTAGGTCGCGCATCAGGTACAGGATGGCATCGTTCGGTTCGGCGGAGCCGTCCATAATCGGGGTGACAGTCGCGCCTGCAACCATGCCCGGGATAACCACCAGGAACGGAATGAACATCTTCGGGAACGCACCGATGATCGGGGTCTTCCGTGCAGAGGACAGCGAATCGGCTGCCATGGAGCGCTGGACCTCCACGAAGTTGGTGGTCCAGTAACCGAAGGACAGCACGAAGCCCAGGCCAAAGACCAAGCCGATAGCGGAGACGACCGGGTTCTCAAAGCCTGAGATTTCGGTGCCCGGCCAGGTGTGGAAGTGCGAGGAGTCTGCAACCTTGGCCTGCAGGCCATCCCAACCACCAACCTGGTGCAGGCCGATCATTGTCAGCGGCAGCAGGGCGGCGATAATCACGAAGAACTGCAGCACCTCGTTGTAGATCGCTGCGGACAGACCACCCAGGGTGATGTACGACAAAACGATGACCGCGGCAACAACCAGGGTGACCCACAGTGGCCAGCCGAGCAGTGAGTTAACCACCTTGGCCAGCAGCAGTAGGTTCACGCCGGCAATCAGCAGCTGAGCTACGGCAAAGGAGATGCCGTTGACCAGGTGCGCGCCGTTGCCAAAACGGCGCTGCATGAACTCCGGAACGGAGCGCACCTTAGAGCCGTAGTAGAAGGGCATCATCACGATGCCGAGGAAGACCATGGCCGGGATCGCACCGATCCAGAAATAGTGCATGGTCTCGAATCCGTACTGCACGCCGTTGGCCGAGTGACCCACGATTTCAACGGCGCCCAGGTTGGCAGAGATAAAGGCCAGACCCGTCACCCAGGCGGGTAGGGATCGGCCGGAGAGGAAGAAGTCGATTGAGCTGGACACCTTGGACTTAGCTGCCCATCCGATACCGAGGACGAAAGCGAAGTATAGCGCGACCAGCGCGTAGTCTACCCAGCTCGCGTCCAAACGTAGTCCTTCAGCTGTCATAGCTGCGAACCTCCAGGAACGTCGGGTTCCCGTCCCAGGCACCAATCGTTTTAGTTCACAACTACCAGCGACGAGAACTATTGGATGTTTGATTCAATAGAAATCTTAACGCCGCGTAGTGCTATAAAGGAAATTCTTTTCTATTTATGGAAGTACCTCTGTTTTAGGTCTCGACGCCCCCACGCGAAACATAGCAAATCCCACATTCAAAGCTGCGCTTTTCGCCTGGTTGCAGGCGAATAAGGTCACAACCGGAACGCAATGCGTCCGGTGGGCACGTCATCGGTTCGACAGCTAATGCCCGTCCTACACCGGGGTATCCTTCGCGACGAGCCGGATCCGCGGTAAACACCTGGAACCAGTTAAACCCCTCTCCTACCCACAGACGCACACCCTCGCCCTCGGGGTTCAGCAACTGTGCCTCGGCGGTCACCCCCTGTGCCCTATCGACATCACCGAAACAGTGATCCAGCCAAACCCCTGCCATACGCTGGCCCGCTTCCACGTCCGGCAACACCCGGCGAGCAGGAATCTCCGGCCCGACGGGCAAGTTTCGCACGGAATCCAGTGGCAGGTTCGTACCGACCGGCAGGTGCACAACGCAATCGTCCAGCGGGGTACCTAACGCGCTTAGGTAGGGGTGCCACCCCAGACCAAAGGGGCAGGAAGCGTCTCCTTCATTACGCACTTCAAAGGTGGCGAATAGCCCCTCGCCTTCTCCACTACCTGCAGCGCGTACGGCCCATGTCATCCGCAACAGCAAGGGCCACGGCCAGCCAGCCCGTAGGCCGGTAGAAAGCTCCAGCGTTACAAAATCCTCACCCTGGTCGGCAATGTGCCAGGCCATCTGTCCCACGAATCCATGGATGGCGGTGGCTCGTCCTGGCTCAGTAATGTCCAGCCGGTGCAGCACACCGTCGTGGGCGAACACACCATCGGCGGTGCGGTTCGGCCAGGGCGCCAGCACAATTCCTGAAGAAAGCGGTGGATAAGTCCCCTCGGGGTAGGAAACCACCAAGGGCTTTCCCGCATATTCCAGACTACGTAGGCCACCGCCGAACGTGGAAATGCTGGCTCGGTACTCCCCTGCAGAAATCTCTACGAAAGGGTGCGAGTGGCGTTGATCCTGATCCATGGCTCTACTCTGCTGCACCCTCAGTGCCAGCCTCGTCAAGCCCCTTGAAACCCGTACCCAGCGGAACTCCGACGTTGTCGATCAAGCGCGTCGTACCGACGCGCGCCGCTACCAGCAGACGAGCTTCGCCGTCTGCCGGGCAGTCGGAAAGGTCCGTACCGCGCAGCTCAAGATAGTCCACCTCCACGTCTGGGGTGGCGTCCAAAATAGAGCCGGCAGTCTGCAGAACCGCCTCGGCGCCCTGCTCGGCCACAAAAGCTCCGGCGGTCAGAGCCGCTGAAAGAGTCAGTGCCAGCTCACGTTCTTCCGCGGAGAGGTAGACATTGCGGGAGGACTTCGCCAGTCCGTCAGCCTCGCGAACGATCGGCACTCCATGAACCTGTACCTCCATGTTTAGGTCCGTGACCATTTGCTGGATCAGCAGCAGCTGCTGATAATCCTTCTCCCCGAAGAATGCGTGATCGCAATGGGTGATTGTAAAGAGCTTGTTCACTACCGTCAGCACGCCCGCGAAGTGGGTTGGGCGGTGTGCACCCTCCAGGATGCGACCGGCCTCACCTGGGTGGATGGTAGTGCGCGGGCCATTGGGGTACATCTCACGCGGGCTGGGGGCGAAGACTGCATCCACACCCGCGGCCTTAAGCTTCTCCACATCAGCATCCAAAGTGCGCGGGTAGGCATCCAGATCCTCCCCCTCGGCGAATTGCAATGGGTTGACGAAAATACTGACGACGACCAGAGCACCGGGAATCTGCTGTGCGGCCTGCACCAGCGAAAGGTGCCCCTCGTGCAGCGCACCCATAGTGGGTACCAGTACGACTGGGCGACCTGCCTTGCGCATTGCGCGGGTCAGCTGCCCGATTCCCTCAATCTCCGTGAAAACCTCTGCCTGGCCAGGTGTGAACGTCATGGTTCTTACTCTAGATCCAGCAGTCTTTCGACCTCAATAGCCCCCGCCTTTAGCGCGGTGCGGCGGGCCATGGTTGTGTATGCGTTTTCGGCGCTAGTGTTCTGGGTTTCCAGGCTCCGCAGCGCCGCCAAGTGGCGCATCACCGCAGCCGCATCGTCGCGGGCAACTGGCCCAGTCAGCCCATCCATGCGCTTCTCCAGGGCATTGTCCACCGCCGCGTGGGCAATGCGACGCAGCAGCAGCGCACTATCGGGGCTTTCGCCTGGTGCGTCGACCGCCCGATCCAGGATTTCTTGCGCATCCGTCAACAGTGTCACCAGGTGGTTGGCTGCATGTGCCATTGCCGCGTGATAAGCCGCGCGATGGTTCTCGGGAATCGCGACTGGCACCCCGCCGAGGCTGGCTACGAGTGTCTGGGCAACCACGTCACCCACCTCGGAGTCGCTGGTTACGCCCCATGCGCATCCGTCCAAGCGCTCACTATCAGCTGGGGTTCCGGTGAATGTCATTGCCGGATGCAGTGCTAGCGGCAGTGCGCCGGTATCGGTAATCGGTTGCAGAATCTCGCAGCCAAAGGCACCGGATACGTGCGCGACGATCTGCCCGTCGCGCGTGTGTTGCGCCACCTCTTCAATCACCTCGGGAAGCTTCGGATCCGGCACCGCCAGAACCACGAGCGCGGCGTGTGCAGTGCTGCTGAGGCTAATGCGGGGAATGTTCGGGATTCTTTGTGACGCCAACTCTTCCGAGCGTGCCGAATGCGCGTACACACCATGCACATGATGGCCGGCGCGTGTAAAAGCTTCAGCTAAAGCCACGCCGACTTTGCCGGCTGAGATTATGCCGACCGACAGACGCGGCTGTTGAATATCTGTTTCCGCCACTTAGTTCTTGAAACGCTTCATCAAGTCGGCGACAGTCACAGCATTCTTGGCTTCGTCGGCGCGTCGACGACCGTGAGCGCCTTCGGCCTGCTCATCCGGCCGGGACTCTTCAACTGCCTGTGGCTGCTGCTTAGCCTGGTTAGGGTTTGCAGTGTGATCGCGACCGGAACGCACAGCGTCAGCACTAGGCATCTGAGCGCGACGCTTCTGCGCAGGCTTCGTCTCGTCCATGGCGGTCGTATCCACAACCAACGGCAGCTGGGAGGTCTCCTCGGAGTCCTGGCCAGTCCAGTTCACAGCAGCAAAAGTACCAGTGTTGAATTTCGGCTTGCTGCGGTGCTGCGCCTTATGCGGTTGACTTGTCTGCTGTGCTTGCTGGGGCTTTGCGTCGTGACCCGCATTGTTACCGCTGCCCTGGCTCAGCTCGCGTACGCGCTCAGCCTTGGCGCGGACGGCGCGCTGTTCTCCTTCACCGAAGTCCTCACCGGTCAGCTCCGCAAGCTGCTGACGCATACGAGCCAGCTCCGCACGTAACTCCTCCAGGTGCTTATCGCGCTCATCCTGAGACTTCTTGGCCTCCGCCGCATACTTAGCTTGGGTTTCCGCCTCGCGCTTCTTCAGCTGCGCGCGTTCGCTCTGCAGCTGTGACTGGTAGTAGCTCTCTTGGTTTTCCGCCTGCTCACGAGCGAGCTTCAGGGCGCCCGCATAGCGCAGCACAAGCACCACGCCAAAGAACGCGGCCCACAGAGCGGCGATCAGAGCTACCTTCAGCCAGCCATCGGAATCCATGAACAGCATCAGCACGCTTGCCAGCAGAGCCAGTACCACTAGGCCGAACATAAGGAATCGAGAGAAGCTCGAAGGTTCGTTCGACGCAACCTGCGACCCCTGGAGCTGGTTTCCCCGATAAGTGGAGTCATCTTCGTACCCCGGAGCATCCAGGGACTGGCGCCCGTTAAAGGACTGCTGCGGCTGGTGAGACTGCTGTGGCTTAGGAGACTGCGGGAAGCTCATGGTCAACACACTACCCAACGTCGAGCCCGTTGGGCGTTAATGGCGCATCCGGCGGTGGCGCTTCACAGCTGCGTTCCAGCCACATACCGGCCACAACAGCAGCCAAAGCCCCCACCGCCCCAGCTATCACCCCAGGCAGATCGGCCTCCGCGGCCATTAGACGTCCCGCTTGCGGAATAACGTACATTCCCACCCCCGCAAACAGACCCAAAAACACAGCACCAGCCCACGCCGTTGCTTTCCCTAACGCTAACCACTGAGTCACAGTCGTCGGCTGCATCTGAGTACGATCCATGCCGATACCACTGTTGCCGATGCGCTTGCGGATCACCCACCCGCCTATCGCGCATACGATTGCGAAAATCCACAACAGTACGGAGCTCGTCGCCTTAATCGGCGGGAAACTGCCATAGAAGCTCAACGTACTGACCCAAGCAATAAGAGCACAGACTATAGCCACTAAGGCGACCGTAGAGATCTTCGTGCGCTTTAGCGGGCTCATCGTATCTGCCTCTTTATCCCTCTTTGACTCTCTCCAGACTGATACTCTTCAGACTAGCCAAGCGAGCCCGCGGTTACAGTTAGCTCCGCGGCGCAGCCGGGACAATGGCCTTCCGCTCCGCTGGATCGACCTCTTCCAGCCACTCCAGAATGCTTCGCCCGGCCAAGCTACACCAAGGTTCCTGAGCCAGCTGCAGATCATTAAGGGGCACCAACACGAATGCCCGCTCATGGGCATAGGGGTGTGGGATGACAAGTTCAAACCCCCACTTCCCCTGGGATTGGATGGGTTGGAACTGGGCGTCAAAACCAAAAAGTATATCCACATCGACAGTTCGCGGCCCCCACCGAACCTCGCGCTCCCGCCCCGCGACGGCCTCCGCGAATTGGCAGTGATGCAACAGCGCCAAAGGATCCAGCGATGTCCTGACGGCCACCACGGAGTTGCGGAATTCCTGCTGCTCTACCCCGCCCCACGGCGGAGTGGCGAAGATTCGCGACTTTTCCACGATGTCGATGGCCGGGTGCATTTCCAGTAGGTCATAAGCGCGTTCGATCTGCGCAGTGGGACTGCCGACGTCTCCCGGCAGGTTGGAGCCGATTCCCAGGAAAACAGTGATCATCGCTTGGATCTCCGAGCGACTACACGCACGTCAGCGAATGGATGGGCGATGGGAGCCTCGGGCTTGTGCACCGTGACCTCCACGGCATAAACCCCGCTGAGTTCGGCAATTTCATCGGCGATCTCCGAGGCCAGGGTTTCGATCAGGTCGTGGCTCTGCCCACGCGGCGTGCCCCGTCCTTCGACCGCATTGACCGCAATATCGGCCAGCTGCACATAGTCGATTGTGTTTTCCAGCGCGTCCGTGTCCGCGGCGGCGCGGAAGTCCGTCCACACCACCATGTCAACGATGAATTTTTGACCGGTGTCCTTCTCGTGTGAAAACACTCCGTGGTGGCCGAATGCTTCCACGCCCATGAGCTCGATGCGGTCAGCCACGTCGTGCCCTCCATTGCTCGTCGATGTCAGGACCGCATCCGGTGGCCATTGCGTGTGCAACATCCACGGCGGCCCGTGTCGGAGCTACTTTATGCACCCGGACGGCCCAGACACCAACTGCCGCCGCGAGTGCAGAGGTCGCCGCAGTGGCATCGTCCGCGGATTCCGGGGTGCCAGGCTTGCCATCGCTGGCCGGGCGCAGTGCTGTGAGGAAGCGCTTTCGCGAAGCTCCTACCAGCACCGGATAGCCCAACTGCACCAGTCGGTCCATCGCACCGAGCAGTTGCCAGTTCTCCCGTGGAGTTTTCGCAAAGCCGATGCCGGGATCCAGGTAAATCTGTTCCTTTGTGACGCCCGCCGCCTCCGCAGCTTCAATTCGCTTTTCCAGCCAGTGGATGACGTGGCCGACGATATCCTCACCGTGGTCGTGGTAGCCCTCGGCACCGGCGAACTCAGCGGCTTTTCCCTTGTTCCAATGCATGAGGATGATCGGCAGTCCGGATTCCGCAGCCAGCGGGAGCATGTCGGGGTCTGCCAGACCGCCGGAGACGTCGTTGAGATAAGTGACGCCCGCTTTCCACGCGGCCCGCGCCGTCGAAGCCCGCATCGTGTCGATGCTGGTGGCGATTCCCCGACGGGATAGCTCCTCGATGACTGGGGTGACGCGGGCAGCCTCCACGGCTGGGTTGACGCGAGTTGCGCCTGGGCGGGTGGATTCCCCGCCGACGTCGATGATGTCCGCTCCATCGGCGACCATGGCTTCCGCGTGAGCCAAGGCGGCCTCGGTGTTGGGGTAGGCTCCGCCATCGGAAAAGGAATCCTCGGTGACGTTGAGAATACCCATCACGAGGGTGCGCTGGGGGCTGGCAGGAGTTGGATCCGTCACGGTCGGATCAGCGCCATCGCCTCTGCGCGGGAGGCAGCGTTCTTCTGGAACCCACCGCGAACAGCGGAGGTTACCGTATTAGCGCCGGGCTTGCGGATACCACGCATGGCCATGCACAGATGCTCGGCTTCCAAGACGACGATTACGGCGGAAGGATCCAGCTTTTCCACCAGCGCATCAGCCACCTGGGAGGTCAGGCGCTCCTGCACCTGCGGGCGCTTCGCCAGGCCATCAATGAGCCGTGCCAGCTTAGACAGGCCGGTGACCTTGCCGGATTCGCCGGGAATGTATCCGATGTGCGCCTTGCCGAAGAAGGGAACCAGGTGGTGCTCACACATCGAGTAGAAGGTGATGTCGCGGACGAGCACCAGCTCCCGGTGGTCTTCGCTGAAGGTCTTGTTGAGCACCTCGGTGGGGTCCTCGTACAGCCCCGAGCAAGTTTCGCGGTAGGCGCGCGCTACGCGGGCTGGGGTCTCTTGGAGCCCTTCGCGGTCGGGATCCTCGCCAATGGCGAGCAGCAACTCACGGATGGCAGCCTCTGCCCGCTCCTGGTCGAAGGTGCCGGGAGCGAGTGGCTGTTGAGGGTTATTCACTAGTTGTCTTCCTGTTCCCGGTCATCATTCCGGTTCTTTTCCCATGGGAACGTTTGCTTCGGCATTTCCTGCCGACGGTGCTGTCCCTGGGGCTCAGCCTCTGGCTGCGGCTCCTGCGGCTCCTGCGGCTCCGGCTGTACATGCGGTTCCGGCTGCGGCTGAGGTGCCTGTGCCTCCTCTACTACCTGTGGCTCCGGTGCCTCGTGTGCCTTCTGCTGTTGATGATCCGGCTGCTCATGAGCAGGCAGCTGGAAGCCACGTTCTTCCGGTACCGGAGGAACGAATTGACCATTCTGGCCGTACTGGGGCTGCTGAGCTTGCGGGCTGTTCTGCGACCGCTGGATCTGTGGGAACTGCTGCTGCCCCTGCTGCAGACGCTCTGCCTGTCGCTTCTCGTTCTGTGCCTTACGCTTCTCCATGCGTGCACGGCGAGCTGCGGAGAAGAAGTTCGTCCGCTCCGGTGGCTCCTCGCCACGCTCGCGCGCAAGCTCCACAGGGGTCTTCACCGGCTCCCGGTGATCGCACGGGCGGTCCAGATCCTGCATCGGGAAAATGTCAGAAACTTCACGAGTTTCAATACCCTCGAAGATGGACTCCAGATCCGGGCGACGCAGGGTCTCCTTCTCCAGCAGTTTGGAAGCCAAAGTATCCAGATAATCGCGGTTGTCCCGCAATACCTCGTAGGCAATCTGCTGCGCCTTGTTCATCAGCATGCGCACCTGATCGTCAATCTGGTTCGCAACATTCTGGGAAGGCTGGTTACCGCCCTGGCCACCCCGGCCGACGAAGGGGTCCCCCTCGTCCTGGCCATACTTCACGGCACCTACGACAGGGCTCATGCCGTATTCCACAACCATTGCACGGGCAATGTTCGTAGCCATCTCGATATCTGCAGAGGCGCCCGTCGTCGGATTACCGAACACCAGCTCCTCAGCAGCCCGGCCACCCATGGCAAAGACCAGACGGGCAAACAACTCGGAACGGTTGTACATGCCTTTGTCGTCTTCCGGCGCCGTCATGGCGTGACCGCCAGTGCGGCCGCGAGCTAGGATCGTCACCTTGTACACACGGTCAATGTCCTTCATTGCCCAGGCCGCCAGCGTATGGCCGCCCTCGTGGTAGGCAGTGACCTTCTTTTCATGCTCCGAAATGATCTTGGAGCTGCGACGCGGTCCACCCACCACACGGTCAGTGGCTTCCTCCAGCGCATCGGCGGTAATCACATTGCCTTCTACGCGGGCGGTCAGCAGGGCTGCCTCATTCAGCACGTTCTCCAGATCCGCACCCGACATGCCTGCAGTACGCTTCGCCAAAGACTTCAGATCCACGTCCTTGGCTAGCGGCTTGTCCTTCGCATGTACGTTGAGAATCTGCTCACGGCCAGCCAGGTCAGGGTTGGTCACCGGAATCTGGCGGTCAAAGCGACCTGGGCGCAGCAGAGCGGGATCCAGAATGTCAGGACGGTTGGTAGCAGCCATCAGGATCACACCATCGCGGTCGCCGAAGCCGTCCATTTCCACCAGCAACTGGTTCAGAGTCTGCTCACGTTCGTCGTGACCGCCGCCCATGCCGGCACCACGCTGGCGACCGACCGCATCGATCTCATCGACGAAGATGATGCACGGAGAGTTTTCCTTCGCCTGCTTGAACAGGTCGCGAACGCGAGAAGCACCCACGCCGACGAACATCTCCACGAAGTCGGAACCGGAGATGGTGAAGAATGGCACACCGGCTTCGCCGGCCACGGCACGAGCCAGGAGCGTCTTACCCGTACCGGGCGGGCCATACAGCAGAACACCCCGCGGAATTTTGGCGCCCAAAGCCTCGTAGCGGGTCGGGTCAGTCAGGAAGTCGCGGATCTCATCCAGCTCCTCAACCGCTTCGTCTGCACCGGCAACATCGTCGAAGGTTGTATCCGGGTTATCTTTGTTGAGCTGCTTGGCGGTGGACTTACCGAAGCCAAAAGCACCCATGCCGCCGCCACCCTGCATGCGCGACAGCATGAACATCAGCAGGCCGAAAATCAGCAGCATCGGCAGCAGCATCACCAAAAGGCTGCCCAGGAAACTATCTTCAGTGACCTTGGTGTTGTACTTCTCCGCCTCGGACTTCTGCACCGCATCGAAGATCTCCGGAGCCGTGCGCCCGGGGTACTTCGCGATGACCTGCTCGATGTCCTTCTTGCCGTCGACTTCGATCGACTTCTTCAGCTTCAGCTGTACCTGCTGCTCACGATCGTTGATCTGAGCTTCCTTGACGTTCTTCTCGTCCAGCTGCTTCATGGCCACGGAGGTTTCAACCTCGTCATAACCACGGGCGTCATCAGTTAGAACACCGAATGCATAGATCGCGATAAGAACCACGGCGACGATTCCCGCGATCCTCAGTACCTTCTTCTTGTCCATATTTCCTAGTGAGTTGTTGAGTTAAAAAGCCGTGCGAACAGTGCTTTATTCGTAAACGCGAGGGTGCAGAGTGCCCACGTAGGGCAGATCGCGGTAGCGTTCGGCGAAGTCCAGGCCATAGCCCACGACGAACTCGTTGGGAATCTCGAATCCAACATCGGCCAGCTCAATCTGTACCTTCTGAGCCTCGGGCTTACGCAGCAAAGTAACGACGGACAGCGACTTCGGATGGCGGTTACGCAGGTTTTTCATCAGCCAGGACAGGGTCAGTCCGGAGTCGATAATGTCCTCGACAATCACCACGTTGCGACCCTCGATGTCACGATCCAGATCCTTGAGGATACGCACCACGCCTGAAGAGCTCGTGGAATTGCCATAAGAGCTCACTGCCATGAACTCCAGCTGAGTTGGGATATCCAGCGCCCGTGCGAAGTCGGTAATAAAGAACACCGCGCCCTTCAGCACACAAATGAGGATGAGGTCATCTTCTTCATCACGGAAACGGTCAGCGGTGGCCTTAGCCAGTTCTGCAACGCGAGCTTGCAGCGTTTCCTCGTCAATGAGGACACTTTCTAGGTCGTCGCCGTACGGATTTTCCGGGACATTGAAGTTCTTTTCGCTATGCATCGCAGACCTCGTCTCGTCGTGATTGGCTGTGTTAGTTCTCGGGTAGTTACTGGGTAGCTACTGGGGTGTTTTCTCGGCGGTATTCCGTCGTCGACTTCTCCGCCTTTAATGCCTGCCTGGCATTCTAGCGCGCAGCTACGACCGGGGGACAGTCGCCAACTGCAGATACCCTTCGCAGCGCCGTACCACCAGTCGGTGGGTACGCCGTTTCTCATTCATTGTAGGTGAGCCCGGCACCCCACCTGGACTTTCTTCCAAAGGCCCCTCCACAGGCCATGGCACCGCGGTACCTCCCTGCCCTTTCCACGCCATAACCAGCGCGTCTATTGCCTTGAGATGGCTACTTGTCAGAGGTCCCGTTTTATCGGTCAGCCACCGCCTCACGATCCTGCGCCGAAGCGCCGCTGGGTGCCGTTGTAATTCGGCGCAGTTTAATGACGCCCCCTTTTCAGCGACCGCTAACTCCCTTTCCGCCAACGCGTTGAGCAATTCGGCGTCTTCCCGCAGCATCCGTGCGGTTCGCGCCACATTGGCTCCGAAGTGTTCCCCGAGAGCATCGTGCAAAAAGGGCAGCACCTGGGTGCGAATACGGCTGCGCAGATACGCATTGCTGTAGTTGTGTGGGTCCTCCCACCACTGCACGCCCACGCTGCGGCATTCGGCCTCCGTTTGTTTCCGTGTACAGCGCAGCAGGGGGCGGCCCAGCCATGCTGCGCCCGCAGCCACTGCCGCATGGTCAGTGTGTACGGCGCGCATCCCCGCAATGGCCTCTGCCCCGGATCCGCGCACCAACCCGATGAGTACTCCCTCGGCATCGTCGTCGGCAGTGTGAGCAACCAATAGTGGCCTCCCGGCCGCAGCGGCACCTAACGCACGGTAGCGTGCTTCGCGCGCCGGCCCCTCCCCCGCTCCATCGACATCAACGGTGCGGATCTCCGCGGTAGCTCCCAGCGTGCAAGCGGTCTCCGCGGCCTTACATGCAATATCCGCGGAGCCCTCCTGCAGTTGATGATCCACCACCACCGCATGCACCGGGATGTCACAGCGCAGTAAGCCGTGTACGAGCGCCAGGGAATCGGCTCCACCCGACAGCCCTACGGCTACCCCGGCGCGCACCTGCTGCGCTCGGATCGTGGGTGCACCTGGGTGATCCAGCTCCTGCAGCCAGGCTCGGATCTCCGATTGAACGCTCATGAGAGAATGCTACCGAGCTGTACGCACCGCGTTCGCCAACCGATCCAGAGCCGGACGAGCGGTGTTTGGATCCGACTCATTCGACAGGAAAGCAAAGGTCAGTGGCCTGCCAGAGGCCGTCATCACTGTTCCTGCCAGAGCATTCACTCCAGAAAGAGTGCCGGTCTTAGCTCGCACCCAGCCGGCGGAATTCTCCGCTCCGGAGCCTTCGCCATAGCGTGCCTCCAGGGTGCCTTCCACACTGGAGACCGGCAGCAGGTCCAGAATCGGACGCACGTCCTTGTTGGCCAGCACGCCGTCTAACTCATGGGCGGTCAGGCGGTTCTTTTCGCTCATTCCGGAATTATCAAAGAGCACTGCATCGGTCGTATCAATACCGTGTTCACGCAGCACGTCCAGCGTCGCACCGGTAGCGCCCTCAAAGGTCGTTGGCGCCCCCTTGGCCTTCGCAACCTCGCGGCCAATGGCCTCTGCCAGCAAGTTATCGCTGTGCACCAGCATGTCGCGCAAGCGCACCTTTAGCGGTGCAGAGGTGACAGTTGCAATGGATTTGGCGCCACTGGAGTTCGGCGTCATTTCGTCTTCGACAGCAACCTTCGCATCCACGCCGAGCGCATCAGCTACAGCGCGCCCCACATCTTCGCCGGGGGTGTGGGAACGAGCGGAATCGGACTTATTGGGATCGAGTCGGCCCGCATCAAGCATCACGGCATCAAGGTTGGCGACATTGCCTCCGTCGATGTCATCGTGATCCCAGGTTTCATTGAAGAGGTCGCCAGAACGCGGTGAGTTATCGACCACGATGGAAGTCACAGGCTGGCTACCGAGTTGTTTCTTTGCTTCCTTGGCCAACTCGGCGATAGAGGCCGCATCAGTGAAGAATCCCTCACCATTGCGCGACAAGGTCACGTCTCCGTCGCTGCGCAGAATGAGTGTGCTCGGATCTTGGGGATCCTGCAGCAGTTCAGTGCGCCACGTACTGTCATGGTCCAGCGCCAGCAGCGCAGCTGCGGCCGTGAAGATCTTGGTAGACGACGCCGGGGTGAGCTTTTGGTTTTCATCCTTGGCCCACAACACCTCGCCAGTCTCCACGTCCGTGACGGAGGCAGAAAGAACTCCCAAGGCGGGATCCGCGGCAGCGCGCCGCACGGCAGTCTGCACGTCGGGCACCGATCCGGTGGGAGTGTTCATGACTGCAGTGGGTTCGGCAATCTGCTGGGGCTCGTGCACCTCATAGCGGTTGCTCATTGACCACACCACAGCAGCCCCCACCACTAGAGCGACGACGACTACGAAGGCGACGATGCTCCACAGCCAGACTTTCAGGGACTTCTGCTTACTCACTCGCTTCACCCTAGCCGAAAAACACCGCTCGGTTAGAATGGTGCGCATGAGCAAAAACATCGAAGTAACCATTGAAATCCCGAAGGGTTCCCGCAACAAGTACGAGGTCGACCACGAGTCCGGCAAGGTCTACCTGGATCGCTACCTGTTCACCCCCATGGCCTACCCGGCTGACTACGGGTTTATTGACCACACGCTGGGCGAGGACGGCGATCCGCTGGACGCACTGGTGATCCTGCCGGAGCCGGTATTCCCTGGCGTGATCGTGAAGGCTCGCCCGGTCGGCGTATTCAAGATGACCGACGAGGCCGGCGGTGACGACAAGCTGCTGTGCGTACTGGACGACGTCCGCTTCGAGCAGTTCCAAGACATCGAAGACATCGATCAGTTCACCAAGAACGAGATCGAGCACTTCTTCGTTCACTACAAGGATCTGGAGCCGGGCAAGGAAGTCAATGGTTCCGGTTGGGGCAACAAGGCTGAGGCCGAGCGCATCCTGCAGGAAGCCATCGATCGCCACCAGGATTAATCGCGCTGAATGTATGCGCTGACTAGTTGCGCTGCCTAATAGCGTCTATCCTTCGACGCCGTTAAGTCTGGCCGGGCGAGAGAATCAGCCTAGCCAGCCTGACGTACTAGGCCTTCGGAGGGGGATTAACGATCCCCCTCCGTTTTCTTTTGCCAGCGGGTGGCTGCCTGGTGGGCAATCTCAATAAGCACAGCACCGCCCGCCCCTACGGCCAGACCCAAACTCATAAGTTGCAGATTCTCCGGGTGCAGCATCAATAGCTCGCGGAATGGTGGAACGAGGAAAATCACCAGGTATCCGCCCACACAGCAGACCAGCAGGAGTACCTTCCACCAGACCAGTGGTCTTGCCACGATGCCCAGCACCCAAAGCCCCATAATGATCAGCGCCACAAGTACGGCAGTCCCGGCCTGCTGCCGTTGAATCTCCGGCACATCGGCGCCGGGGTAGATGATGATCCACATCGCCACACAGATGCTGCCGATAAGCACTCCGGAGGGGATGGCCAAGGACAGCACGCGTTGAACGAACCCTTCGCGTGGGCGCTCCGTGTTGGGAGCCAGGGACAGCACAAACGCTGGAATACCGATAGTGAACCATCCAGTGATCGTCACGTGAATCGGCTGGAATGGGAACGCGATACCCAGCACCGCTACTACTAGTGCGAGCACCACCGAATACACGGTTTTCGTTAGGAAAAGGTGGGCTACGCGCTCGATATTGCCGATCACCCGGCGCCCTTCGGCCACCACGCGCGGCAGCGCGGAAAACTTATTCGTCAGCAGCACCAGCTGCGCCACGCTGCGTGTCGCCGGTGCACCCGACCCCATGGCTACGCCAATGTCGGCTTTCTTCAGCGCCAACACGTCATTGACTCCATCGCCGGTCATCGCGACCGTGCGATTCTGTCGGTGCAGAGATTCCACCATTTGCTGTTTTTGCTCGGGGCTCACACGCCCGAAGACGTTTGCACGGGCAATCTCTTCGTCAAAGGCTGCCTCATCCAGGTCGCTGAGAGTACGGGCGTCGACCGCCACAAGCTCCCGGTCCGTAGCCTTGCGTGCCACGGCTGCCACCGAGTCCGGGTTGTCGCCGGAGATGACTTTGATGTCCACGTTTTGTTTATCGAAGAACTCAAGCGTCTCGCGGGCATCGGAGCGCAGTTGTTGGCGCAGCACAATCAGCACAGGTTCGTCGAGTTGCGGAGCAGCATCCATGGTGAGGCTGTCGGTATTCATCCAATCGTGACCGCCGCCTTTGACCTGGCCGAAAACGAGAAGGCGAAGCCCCTGATCCCCTAGTTTCTTGGCTGTTTTGGCGGCGAGGCTTCCTTCGTACAGAAGGACATCGGGCGCGCCCATGATCCACGCAGTGGCATTGGATACAGCGAACCCCGAGAACTTGTACCGCGAGTTAAAGGGAATCTCTTGGCCCTGCCACTGTTCGGGTTCTACACCCCACTCGCGCAACCCGGCCACGATGGAGCGGGCGGTGTCGTTGAGCTCGTCCTGGGCGCTCAGCATGGCGGCGAGGTTGCGGCCCCAGGATTCCTCCGCGTCGTTTCCTTCGGCGGTGACGATGGAGTCCAGCTCCATCTCATTCGTGGTGAGCGTTCCGGTCTTATCCGTGCATACAGTATTGACGCGGGCGAGTCCCTCAATAGCTACGAGTTCGTTGACCAGGGCTTTGAACTTGCCGAGGCGGATTACGCCCGCGGCAAAAGCTATGGAAGTCATGAGAACCAGTCCCTCCGGCACCATCGGAACGATAGCGGCAGCCATTGAGAGGATGGATTCGCGCAGGCTCGTGCCAGAACGCACAAGCTGGGTCCAGATTGTAAGAATGCCGGTGGGGATCAACAGCCAGGTAATGACCTTGAGGATGCTATTGATCCCGTTCATAAGCACGGAATCGGTAAGCGAAAACTCGCTTGCTTGCGACGCCAAGCGTGCGGCATAGGCCTCGTCTCCGACTTTGTCGGTGCGAAACAATGCGGAGCCCTCATTGACGATGGAGCCCGAAAGGATTTCTGCTCCTTCCGCCTTGGACACAGCATCGGCTTCCCCAGTGAGTTGGGATTCGTCGACGCGCACAGAACCGGAAACCACGGTGCCGTCCACGACGACCTCGTCACCGGGGCGAAGTTTGATGATGTCCCCCAACACCACCTCGTGCTGCGGAATGGACTTTTCTACACCATCGCGGATGACAGTTGGTTCTGATTCGCCGACAATGCGCAGCTTGTCGAGAGTCTTCTTGGCCCGCAGTTCCTGGATCACGCCCACCGCGGAGTTGGCGATGATAAGTAGGCCAAAGGCAGCATTGATCACTGAGCCAGTGAACAGCACGATTGCACACAGCACACCGAGGATGGCATTGACGCGCGTGAAGATATTGGCGCGCAGGATCTGTGCCACACTCCTGCCGGTTCCGCTGCCCGGAACATTAATCTCGCCGCGCTGCATGCGTGCTGCTATCTCTTCAGTAGTGAGCCCCCGCGTGGGGTCGGTATAAACCCGCCCGCTCGTGCTCTCCACTTCAACCTCCTTCGTTGATGGCCACTAGAAAACTGCTCTCAGTGCTCCTTCCATTTAACTCCACTTAACTCCCCACCCAACCCTTGCCTACAATGGGGCGACATGAGTGAATTCGAGACTGTACAGCCCACCGACGTTCCCTCCGGCGCGCAGCTGGTCGACATCCGCGAGGTAGATGAATACAACCAGTGGCATGCCGAGGGCGCGATTAACCTTCCTCTTTCCGAGCTGCAGGCCCGATACGGCGAGCTGGATCTGAACGAGGATATTTACCTCATTTGCCTGTCTGGTGGCCGCTCCGCCCGTGCCTGCCAGTGGCTTGAGCAAAACGGCATCGAAGCTATCAACGTGGCCAATGGCACGGCTGGTTGGCGCGACGCCGGCCTCCCCATCGTGGGGCAACCCCACAATTAGACAACACCCATTGTCAGCGTTATATTTGTGGCATGTCCGAATCTATGCCACTACCCGCTGACTTGTTGTCTTCGCCCTCATTCCAGCTTGAGCGCCTCCGCCGTCGCACTCGCGATTTTGTGGAGACGGCGCTCGCTGCAGAGGGCTTCAACCTGCGTGAATTCTGGGTTCTTGCCTGCCTCGTCGATGGCGATGCAGCTAGCCAGGCAACGCTGGGTGAAATCCTTGGAGTGGATCGTTCCGATATGGTTCGCCTCGTCGATTCCCTGGAAAAGCGCAGCCTCGCGAAGAGGGTCAAAGATCCGAAGGATCGTCGCCGCCAGATCATCTCAGTAACCAAGAAGGGCAACAAGGCCTACAGCAGCCTGGCCCCACTGGTTCACGCCGCAGAGGATAGGGCACTTGATGACTCGACCTCCAAGCAGCTGAAGCACTTGAGCAAGCTAGCCAAGGCCATCATCGCGAGCGAGGAGGCCTAGACCCACAGTGCACATCCCTTCCCGGTACCTCCGTTCTAACGAGGCACCGGAGCCTCGCACGCTCATCGACATTGTTCGTGCGACGGCTTCGGCATGCCCTGAAGCCCCCGCCATCGACGACGGCAAGGGGGTCATTACCTATTCCGAGCTCCTCGACGAGATCGAAACGACCGCTAAATGGCTGCACGAGCGCGGCCTTGGTCGCGGCGACCGCATCGGTATTCGCATGCCCAGCGGCGATCGCGCGCTCTACATAGCTATTCTGTCGACCCTCGCAGTCGGTGCTGCTTATGTACCTGTGGACGCCGACGACCCCGAGGAACGAGCCTCCCTTGTCTTTGGCGAGGCCAATGTGGCCGCAATCTACGGCGCCGACGGGCTGCGGGTAGTTAACGAGACCTTGCACACCGGTTCGAGCACCGGTTCCGATGATTCCGATAAGGCCTTCGGCCCTGACCTGGAAACCGATGCATGGATCATCTTCACCTCCGGCTCCACGGGTAAGCCAAAGGGTGTCGCGGTAACGCACCGCAACGCCGCAGCTTTCGTGGATGCTGAGGCCGAAATGTTCCTACAGGATGAGCCATTGGCTCCTGGCGACCGTGTCCTGGCTGGCCTATCCGTCGCCTTCGACGCTTCGTGTGAGGAAATGTGGCTGGCCTGGCGCCACGGCGCCTGCCTAGTGCCTGCCCCGCGTGCCCTCGTGCGTTCCGGCGTAGACCTGGGGCCCTGGCTGGTTTCCCGCAACGTGACCGCTGTGTCCACCGTGCCTACCCTGGCTGGACTCTGGCCTGACGAAGCTCTGGACGCAGTACGCCTGTTGATCTTCGGCGGTGAAGCCTGCCCGCCAGAACTGGCCGCCCGCCTGGCCACCGACTCCCGCGAACTGTGGAACACATATGGCCCGACCGAGGCCACCGTCGTTGCCTGCGGAACCACCATGGATGGGGTGCGCCCGGTATCAATCGGCATTCCCCTCCGCGGCTGGGATCTAGCCGTCGTGGATGCCAACAACCAGCCGGTCGGCTGGGGCGAAACCGGCGAACTCATCATTGGTGGCGTTGGCTTGGCTCGTTACTTGGATCCAGAAAAGGATGCAGAGAAGTTCGCGCCCATGCCGGAGCTCGGCTGGGAGCGTGCTTATCGTTCCGGTGACCACGTACGCCTCGAGGAAGATGGCCTGTACTTCGTCGGTCGCATCGACGACCAGGTGAAGATCGGTGGGCGTCGAATCGAACTCGGCGAGGTAGACGCGGCGCTATCCGCCCTGCCCGGCGTGCGCAGTTCCACAGTCGTCGTACAGACCACCGGTGGCGGAGACAAGGTACTGGTGGGATACGTCTCTACAGAGGAAAGCGTAGAGAGTTTCGACCAGCAACAGGCTCTGCAGCAACTGCGCGATGCACTGCCCGCAGCCATGGTTCCGCGCCTCTGCGCGCTGGACGAGCTGCCGGTAACGACCTCCGGCAAGGTGGACAAGAAGGCTCTGCCGTGGCCACTGCCCTCCACTGGCACCGCTGAGTTCGACAACCCGACCCAGCAATGGCTAGCCGAACTGTTCGCCGATGCCCTGGGCACTGCAGTGAACAGCCCGGATGCGGATTTCTTTAATCTCGGTGGCACCTCCTTGGGTGCCGCAACGTTGATTAGTCGCGTCCGTAAGGAAGTCCCGACTGTCAGCGTGCGCGATCTTTATGATCACTCTCGTCTGGCCGCCCTGGCCGAGCACATCGACTCTAAGCGCGAGAAGGCCGGTACCAAGGGAACCAGCTCCGGCGCACAGGCCAAGGACGTGAAACCCGCCAAACCGGTGGGCATCGGCACCCGCCTGGCGCAGGCGCTAATCCAGATTCCGGCGCTAACCCTAGCGGGCGCGCAATGGGTCACTTGGATCCTGGTGTTTAATGCAATCCTCTTCCACGGCTCCTCCTGGGCGGGCGACCTCCCGTGGGTCGTCGACGTTCCCTTGGCCGTGGTCATTGCTGCAGTTATCGTCTTCGCTACTCCATTGGGCCGCCTACCGCTGTCCGCGCTGCTCATTCGCCTGATAACCGCCGGCATCAGCGAGGGCGATTACAAACGTGGCGGCTCGGTTCACCTGCGTATCTGGGCTGCCGAACGCGTGGCGGATTCCTCCGGCGCTCGCGATGTCTCGGGTGCGGCCTGGATTACCACGTACGCTCGTTGGCTGGGTGCAAAGGTCGGCAAGGGTGCGCAGATGCACACCCTTCCACCAGTCACCGGCCTGCTCACTCTGGGTAAGCACTGCTCTATCGAGCAGGAAGTGGATCTTTCTGGCTACTGGCTGGAGGGCGACGTACTGCACGTCGGCAGGATTGAGATCGGCAAGGATGCCTCTATCGGCGCCCGCTCTACCCTGTTCCCGGGCGCGCGCATCGGCGCACGTGCTCACATCGAGCCCGGCTCGGCTGTGACGGGAGCCAAGAAGGTCAAGGCAGGGTCGCAGTGGGCTGGTTCGCCCGCGGTGAAAGTCGGCAAGGCCCGCAACCGCTTCCCAGAGCAGGCTGCCCCGCGCCGCACCATGTGGTTCTGGCTCTACGCGCTAAGCGCAATCGTCATGTCCTTACTGCCTCTCGTGGCACTCTTCGCCGCCGCTGCGTTCGTACTATGGCTTGTTCCTTCCGACGCCCCCTTGCTGGCACTTCCCCTTGCAGCAGCCGGTGGCCTGGTGGCATTTGCCACCTACACCGCACTGACTTGGCTATTCGTTCGCGTGCTATCTATAGGCCTTAAGCCGGGCGTGGTGGCCGTCCGCAGCCTCAGTGGCTGGCGGGTATGGGCCATTGAGCGTCTGATGGATAGTGCCCGTACTCAGCTGTTCCCGATGTACGCCGCCCAGCTGACCCCGCTGTGGTTCCGCAGCCTGGGCGCCAAGGTGGGCAAGGACGCTGAGATCTCCACCGCCGTGATGGTGCCGCGCTTCGCCGAGGTGCGTGAAGGCGCATTCCTGGCGGATGACACGATGGTCGGTGGTTATGAGCTCGGCGGTGGTGGCTGGATGCTTACCGGCAACACCAAGGTCGGTAAGCGCTCCTTCCTGGGCAACTCCGGTATTGCCGGCCCGGAACGTACGCTGAAGAAGAACTCTTTGGTGGCTGTGCTCTCCTCTACCCCGGAGAAGACGAAGTCCGGCAGCAACTGGCTGGGTTCCCCACCGGAGCGTCTACGTCGCGTGACCGTGGAAGCTGGCGGCGAGTCCCGCACCTATAACCCGGGCTTCGGCCTGAAGGTGGCTCGTGGCATTGTGGAGACTCTGCGCCTGCTGGCGCCGATGACCTCCGCCATGATTGCCGCGGGTGTGGTGCTGGCACTTCAGTGGGTGCTGGTGCACCAGGGCATCTGGCAGACGTTCGCTGTCTCTGGCGTAGTTCTCGTCGGCGCGGGCTTTGTAGCCGCGGCGGTGACGGTATTGATGAAGTGGCTGTGTGTGCAGCGCATCAAGGCTGGCGACCACCAACTTTGGTCGGCTTTCGTCTGGCTCAACGAGCTGCAGGATCAGTTTGTGGAGACCGTGGCCGGCCCATGGTTCCTGGCCCACACAATGGGCACCGGCAGCCTGAATATGTTCCTACGCGCCCTCGGCGCAAAGATCGGCCGGGGTGCTTGGCTGGATACCTATTGGCTGCCAGAGGCGGATCTGGTGAAGATCGGCCGGAGTGCCAGCGTAGGCCCGGGTTGTGTGGTGCAGACGCACCTTTTCCAGGACCGAGTGATGAGTTTGGATACCGTCACGCTCGGTGACGGTGCAACGATGGGGCCACACAGCGTGGCTCTGCCTGCCGCAGCGATCGAGCAGGCAGCGACGGTCGGCCCGGCGTCACTAGTTATGCGCGGCGACCACGTGCCTGCAGCCACTAGGTGGCAGGGCAACCCGATCGAGATCGTCGACTAGTCGCCGATCTGGTCGCGGCCGCGCTTGACGATCTTCGGATCCGGTTCGCCGACGACCTCGTGGTCCTTGTCGGCGTATTCGAACTTCGACAGGACGTAGCGCATAGCGTTGATGCGAGCGCGCTTCTTGTCGTTGGACTTAATGGTGATCCACGGGGACTCGTTGGTGTCCGTGTAGCGGAACTGCTCTTCCTTGGCACGGGTGTAGTCATCCCACTTGTCCAGGGAGGCCAGATCCATGGGGGAAAGCTTCCACTGACGAACCGGGTCCACCTGGCGAATGGCGAAGCGGGTGCGCTGCTCCTTCTGGGTGACGGAGAACCACAGCTTCGTCAGGGAGATGCCCGAGCCCATGATCATGTTCTCCAGCATAGGAACCTCGCGCAGGAACTCTGCGTGCTGATCGTTGGTGCAGAAGCCCATCACGCGCTCCACGCCAGAGCGGTTGTACCAGGAGCGGTCGAAGAAGACGATCTCGCCGCCGCACGGGAAGTGCTGGACGTAGCGCTGGAAGTACCAGGAAGTGGACTCGCGCTCAGAAGGCTTCTCCAAAGCCACAGTGCGGGCACCACGGGGGTTGAGGTGCTCGTTGAAGCGCTTGATGGTGCCACCCTTGCCGGCAGCGTCGCGTCCCTCGAAAATGATGATGTGCTTCTGGCCCGTATCCTTGGTCCAGTTCTGGAACTTCAGCAGCTCGATCTGCAGGGCGCGCTTGGTGGTTTCGTACTCCTCGCGGCTCATACGCTCGTCGTAGGGGTACTGGTCGCGCCAAGTATCGACGCGGTGGCCGTCGGGGGTGATCAGTACCGGATCGTCTTCATCCGAATCGTCCACCAAGTAGCCCTCGGTAGCGGCCAGATCAACCATGTGGAATTCTTCTTCGGCCATGTGCCTAGGTTCTCCTTCGCCTGAAGCTTTTAGACTCTAATTAACACTATCTAGTCTAGTGCGTTCGGTGTTGCCATACAGCGCTGAATGATGTTGCGGGTTAAGTAAAGAAAAGTGTGTCCGCATGCCACCATAACCCCAGACCACACAC